>ERZ1023284.6-NODE-6-length-165206-cov-554.265581_pt1 | contig 165206 bp, 162 predicted proteins | sample MGYA00380467_ERZ1023284 | MGnify/ENA primary metagenome ERZ1023284 (study PRJEB33173, sample SAMEA4830367) | metagenome | study: EMG produced TPA metagenomics assembly of the PRJEB25223 data set...
ACCATTCTAATTTAACCGGTTTGAAAGTGAGGTGTGTATATGACTGGTTGGATAAAACTTCATAGAAAACTATTAGATTCGCCTATTTTTCAGAACGAAAAGTTATTCAAAGTATTTGCATATTGTCTTATGAAGGCTAGTCATAAGGATCATACACAGCTTGTTGGCAGACGAGTTGTTGAATTAGAAAAAGGTCAATTTGTGTTCGGGAGAAAGCGAGCAAGCGAAGAGTTGCGTCTCAAAGAATCCACAGTAAGAGACTACATAAAGCTTTTAGAAAACCTTGGAACTATCGTCGTAAAGTCCGACAACAAATTTTCTGTTATAACCGTTGTCAATTGGGCGATTTATCAAAGTATGGAAGAAAATTCCGACAACAAATCAACAACAAATCAACAACAAATGGACAACAAATCAACAACAAATCAACAACAAATCAACACAAACAAGAATGTAAAGAATGGTGAGAATGTAAAGAATGGTGAGAATGAGAAGAAGGTGACCGCCTTCGACTTCTTCCAAGATAACGGATTCGGTTTCATAACTCCTTACAATTTAGACGATTTAAATTATTATCTTGATTCATTTGAAAATGATTCAGATCAAATAGTTACCGCATCACTTAAAATCGCTAAAGACAGAAATAAAGTTACTTGGGGATATGCTAAAAGCATTTTGAATACATGGCTTAATGCAAACTTGAAATCTATTGAACAAGTACGTGCATTTGAAAAGCAACAACTGGAAAGCAAAAAGCAAACTAATAAACCTTATGTTAAACCATCGAAAGAAAAAACACCCAAATGGCTCACAGACAGCACGAGAGAAACGAAAACGCCGGAAGTAGATGAAAACCTTGAGAAAGACAGAGAAGCTTTTATTAAGCGTCTAAATAGCAAATGGGAGTGATTGAAAATGAATGCATTTGATAAATACTATCTATTTGATCATGACGGCAACAAAATGTTTTCAGTTACACCACATTTTAAAGATGGACGGCATTTAGTTGTTGGATTAAAACATACAAAATTCAATGGTCGACGTTGGTACTTAGATGATTATGAATTAAAAACACTTATTGATAATGAACAAATGGAGTTAGGACACCAAACAAGCTTATTTGAATATATATGAGGGATTACATGGAAATAGAAATTAAATTTAATGAAGTGTTTAATGCGCCGATGGGGTCGCCTCGTCCACGCTTTCGTAATACAGGTAGATATGCACACACATATATGCCTACAAAATATACAGAACATAAAAAATATTTACAAAATCAAATGCCAAAGCTAAATCTAGAAAATGCATTAAAAATTGAATTAGAGTTTTACTTTCCATTGCTTAAATCATGGTCGAAGAAAAAGAAAAGCGAAATGGTTGGGCAGTATAAAGTGACTAAGCCGGATATCGACAACTTAATTAAAACGGTATTAGATGCTTGTAATGGCCATGTATGGAAAGACGATAACCAAATTACAGAAATAACTAGCTCAAAGCGTTATGGAATTGAGCCCAAAATAATCATACGAATAGAAGAAATATAAGAGGTGGATAAAATGGCGAGAAAAGCAAGGATTGTAACAATAAACGATAAACCTTATAGGTTCAGTAAATTTGAAATGGAATTAATAGAAAGTCACGGTATAACCGCTGGAATGGTTTCTAAGAGAGTAAAAGACGGTTGGGAACTACATGAAGCAATGGACGCACCAGAAGGTACGCGTTTAAGCGAGTACAGAGAAAAGAAAACAATAGAAAGACTGGAACAAGCTAGACTCGAACGCAAATTGGAAAGAAAGCAAAAGAAAGAGGCTGAGCTAAGAAGAAAGAAGCCACATTTGTTTAATGTACCACAGAAACATCCAAGAGGACGTTATGCGTGCTACCTGATGGAAAACGACATATTCGTGAAAGTTAAGAAGTAGATCATGACAGATAACGCACGCAAAGAATACCTAAATCAATTCTTTGGATCTAAGAGATATCTGTATCAGGATAACGAACGAGTGGCACATATTCATGTAGTAAACGGCACTTATTACTTTCATGGGCATATCGTACCAGGTTGGCAAGGCGTGAAAAAGACATTTGATACAGCAGAAGAGCTCGAAACATATATAAAGCAACATGGTTTGGAATACGAGGAACAGAAGCAACTAACTTTATTTTAGAGGAGATGAAAATGATGAATAACCGCGAACAAATTGAACAATCAATTATCAGTGCTAGTGCCTATAACGGTAATGACACAGAGGGATTACTAAAAGAGGTTGAAGACGTGTATAAGAAAGCGCAAGCGTTTGATGAAATACTTGAGGGTTTACCTAATGCTATGCAAGATGCACTCAAAGAAGATATTTATCTTGATGAAGCAGTAGGGATTATGACGAGTCAAGTTGTCTATAAATATGAGGAGGAGCAGGAAAATGACTAACACATTAACAATTGATCAGTTACAAGAGTTATTACAAATACAAAAGGAGTTCGACGATAGAATACCAACTAGAAATTTAAATGACACAGTAGCTAGTATGATTATTGAATTTGTAGAGTGGATTAACACACTTGAGTTTTTTAAAAATTGGAAGAAACAACCAGGTAAGCCACTAGATACACAATTAGATGAGATTGCTGATTACTTAGCTTTCAGTTTGCAATTAACTTTGACTATTGTTGATGAAGAAGATTTGGAAGAAACTACTGAGGTTATGGTTGATTTGATTGAAAATGAAGTTACTTTACCTAAACTACATTCAGTTTATTTTGTTCATGTAATGCATACACTAACAGAACAATTTGTAAAAGGTATTGATAATAGCATTGTACAAGTTTTAATAATGCCGTTTTTGTACGCCAATACTTACTATTCTATCGACCAACTCATTGACGCATACAAAAAGAAAATGAAAAGGAATCATGAAAGACAAGATGGAACAGCAGACGCAGGAAAAGGATACGTGTAAAGACATCTTAGATCGAGTCAAGGAGGTTTTGGGGAAGTGAGAGAACGCACTAAAATTATATATCGTGGTTGGAACAAGGAGATATTTATTTTACAGGGTAAAAATATGAATGTTATTGGTTTGCGCCAAATATTTGATGAACTCAAAAGATTGTACGAAGGTTATAAAATCGTTGTTATTCCAATAGAAGTTGATTTTGAAATCAAATAAATAGGAGTGATGAGAAGTGACACAATACTTAGTCACAACATTCAAAGATTCAACAGGACGACCACATGAACATATTACTGTGGCTAGAGATAATCAGACGTTTACAGTTATTGAGGCAGAGAGTAAAGAAGAAGCTGAGCGCAAATACGAGGCACAAGTTAAGATAAGGAGAGATGGAGATGCCAAAGAAAACGGTAACGATTGATGTAGATGAAAACTTATTAGTAGTAGCTAGTAATGAAATATCAGAACTATTATATGAATATGACAGTGAGTTAATGTCAGCTGATGAAGATGGCGATAATAGAGATATCGAAGAAAAAAGAGACGCATTAAAACAAGCTATACAAATTATCGATAAATTAACATGGGGTGTTTAGTGGTGGTTAAAGAAATTTTGAGACTATTATTCTTACTAGCGATGTATGAGCTAGGTAAGTATGTAACTGAGCAAGTATATATTATGATGACGGCTAATAATGATGTAGAGGTGCCGAGTGACTTCGCAAAGTTGAGTGATCAGTCAGATTTGATGAGGGCGGAGGTGTCAGAGTAGATGGAATGGGTATTTTTTTCTGCTTACATTGTTATATTCATTGCATGTGCATATGTGATATATAGACGAATTGAAGAAGTGAGCGAGGAAGTTGATGAATTACAGCGTGACATAAAAAAGAATGAAAAATTATTGGAAAATTATAAGAAAGAAAACAGACCAATCGAATATATCGTTGAGTTAAAAAACGGTGTGTATTTACAAGAAAAATATACATCGTCGTTTGCGGAAAGGACAACGCTTATTACAACTAGTAATGTTTTTGAAGCTAAATCATATGACAATTTATTTTCAGCTAAAATAGATGCTGAATTTATGCGTGGTCGTGTATTAAAATATAAACCGAATTTAGAGGTGGTTGAATAGATGATGTGGTTGATCATAGCAATTATATTACTAGTCATCTTATTGTTTGGTGTGATGTTGCAAGCGGAACAGTTAAAAGGTGATGTGAAAGTTAAAGAGCGAGAGATAGAGATATTAAGAAGTAGATTGAGACACTTTGAAGATTAAACATATTTGTACGGAGGGTATTCATGACTAAAAAGAAATACGGATTAAAATTATCAACAGTTCGAAAGTTAGAAGATGAGTTGTGTGATTATCCTAATTATCATAAACAACTTGAAGATTTAAGAAGTGAAATAATGACACCGTGGATTCCAACAGATACAAATATAGGCGGGGAGTTTGTACCGTCTAATACATCGAAAACAGAAATGGCAGTAACTAATTATCTTTGTAGTATACGAAGAGGTAAAATCCTTGAGTTTAAGAGCGCTATTGAACGTATAATCAACACATCAAGCAGGAAAGAACGCGAATTCATTCAAGAGTATTATTTTAATAAAAAGACTTTGATTGCGGTTTGTTATGACATACACATCTCTGAAAGTACAGCGCATAGAATCAAGAAGAAAATAGTGTCTAAACTAGCCGAAGAATTAGGAGAATACTAAATTTGACAGTAAAATGACAGTTTTTGACACCTATAACGAGATATTATGATAGTGTAGGATATTGACTATCTTACTGCGTTTCCCTTATCGCAATTAGGAATAAAGGATCTATGTGGGTTGGCTGATTATAGCCAATCCCTTTTTTAATTTTAAAAAGCGTATAGCGCGAGAGTTGGTGGTAAATGAAATGAACAAATTAACTAAAAAGCAACGTTTGTTTGCAGAAGTATATACAATACCTGGTACTGAATGTTATGGCAATGCTACTAAGTCAGCTGTGCATGCCGGATATAGCGAAAAGACGGCGTACTCACAAGGACAGCGTATGTTGAAGAATGTTGAAATTCAGAATTATATCAAGGAGGTTGAAACAAAACTCTTTGACGAGAATATTATGTCAGGTAAAGAAGTGTTGTATAGGCTAACTAGAACAGCTAGAGGAGAACACACGGAAGTTGAAGCTGTCGTAACAAAAACTGGAGACTATAAAGAGAATCCGGATACTGGCAAAATGCAATTAGTATACGATGAACACATACAACTTGTTACTAAGTCACCTAAAATAAGTGACCAAAACAAAGCCTTAGAGATGTTAGGTAGACATCACAAATTATTTACAGACAAACAAGAAGTCGACCACAAAATACCGATGTTTGTTGATAATATTCCGGAAGATGATTAGTCATGTATGAAATACTTGATCTAAAAAATAAAATCGGTGGTGGCTACAATAAGTTTTGGCACAACAAAAACTTTTACCGTGTTGTTAAAGGTTCAAGGGGTAGCAAGAAAAGTAAAACTACCGCTATTAATCTCATTTATCGAATAATGAAATATGATTGGGCAAATATACTTGTAGTCAGAAGATTTAGCAACACTAACAAACAATCAACGTATACAGATTTAAAGTGGGCAACTAACCAATTAGGCGTTGCTCACTTATTTAAATTCAACGAAAGTTTGCCGGAAATAACGTATAAACCTACTGGACAAAAAATACTGTTTAGAGGTTTAGACGACCCATTGAAAATAACATCGATTACTGTTGATACAGGCATTTTGTGTTGGGCTTGGTTTGAAGAGGCTTATCAAATAGAAACATTCGCTAAGTTTAGCACTGTTGTTGAGTCAATACGTGGTAGCTACGATAGTCCGGAATTTTTCAAGCAAATCACAGTCACTTTTAACCCGTGGTCGGAAAGACATTGGTTGAAGCCTACATTTTTTGATGAAGAAACAAAATTAAACAATACTTTTTCAGATACAACAACTTATAGAGTTAATGAATGGCTAGATAAAGTCGATATTGAACGATATGAAGATTTGTATATAAAGAATCCTAGACGTGCAAGAATCGTTTGTGATGGAGATTGGGGTGTTGCAGAGGGGCTTGTATTCGATAATTTTAAAGTGGAAGACTTTGATTGGTTTGAGGAGTTTAAAAGAACGCAAGAAATAACTCACGGAATGGATTTTGGATTTAGTCAAGACCCTACAACAGTTGTTAGTACGGTTGTAGATTTAAAAAACAAAAAGTTATTCATCTATGATGAACACTATAAAAAAGCGATGTTAACTGATGATATAAAACAAATGCTTATTAAAAAAGGATTAGGTGATGTAGATATTGCAGCTGATTATGGGGCTGGTGGAGATAGAGTGATCAGTGAATTGAAATCTAAAGGGATTAAAGGTATAAGAAAAGCGTTGAAAGGCGCTAATACTATTTTACCAGGCATTCAATTCATTCAAGGCTTTGAAGTTATTATACACCCATCATGTGAACACGCTATTGAAGAGTTCAACACTTATACATTTGACCAAGATAATGATGGTAAGTGGTTGAACAAGCCTATAGATGCTAATAACCATATTATCGATGCATTGCGTTATAGTCTTGAGAAATATCATATCGTACGTAAAAAACGTAAAAAGAATATAGAAAGCAAAACAAAAGTAATTAAATCTCTAGGATTATAGGAGGGAACAAATGTTAAAGGCAAACGAATTTGAAACGGATACTGATTTACGAGAAAACAGAAATTACTTGTTTAACGATGAAGCTAATGTTGTTTACACATATGACGGGACAGAGTCTGATTTATTACAAAACATTAATGAAGTAAGTAAATACATTGAACATCACATGGATTACCAACGACCTAGATTAAAAGTGTTAAGTGATTATTACGAAGGTAAAACTAAGAATCTGGTTGAGTTAACACGACGCAAAGAAGAGTACATGGCAGATAACCGTGTAGCGCATGATTACGCATCTTATATTAGCGATTTTATTAACGGTTATTTCTTAGGTAATCCGATTCAATGTCAAGATGATGATAAAGATGTATTAGAAGCTATTGAGGCGTTCAATGATTTAAATGATGTTGAGTCACACAATAGATCTTTAGGATTAGATTTGTCAATTTATGGCAAAGCTTATGAGTTAATGATTAGAAACCAAGATGATGAAACGCGTTTATACAAGAGTGATGCAATGAGTACTTTTGTCATATACGACAATACAATTGAACGTAATAGTATCGCAGGAGTTAGATATTTAAGAACTAAACCAATAGACAAGACTGACGAAGATGAAGTGTTTACAGTTGATTTATTTACTTCTCACGGTGTTTATAGATATCTTACCAGTAGAACAAATGGATTGAAGCTCACACCACGTGAAAACGGTTTTGAATCACACTCTTTCGAACGTATGCCTATTACAGAATTTAGCAACAACGAAAGAAGAAAAGGGGATTATGAGAAAGTAATCACTTTAATTGATTTGTATGATAATGCTGAATCAGATACTGCTAACTATATGAGTGATTTAAATGACGCTATGTTACTTATTAAAGGTAATTTAAATTTAGATCCTGTAGAAGTTAGAAAACAAAAGGAAGCTAACGTGTTATTTTTAGAGCCAACCGTTTATGAGAATAGGGATACAGGTATCGAAACAGAAGGTTCAGTTGACGGCGGTTATATTTATAAACAATACGATGTACAAGGTACCGAAGCTTATAAAGACCGTTTGAACAGTGATATACACATGTTTACCAACACGCCTAACATGAAAGATGATAACTTTAGTGGCACTCAATCGGGCGAGGCAATGAAATACAAATTATTTGGATTGGAACAACGTACTAAAACTAAAGAAGGATTGTTTACTAAAGGGTTAAGACGTCGTGCTAAGTTGTTAGAGACAATACTTAAAAATACACGGTCGATTGACGCTAACAAAGATTTCAATACTGTTAGATACGTATACAACAGAAACTTACCTAAATCATTAATCGAAGAATTAAAAGCTTATATTGATTCTGGCGGGAAGATTAGTCAAACAACTTTAATGTCTCTATTCTCGTTCTTCCAAGACCCTGAATTGGAAGTCAAGAAAATAGAAGAAGATGAGAAAGAATCTATTAAAAAAGCTCAAAAAGGTATTTATAAAGACCCTAGAGACATCAATGATGACGAACAAGATGATGATACAAAAGATACTGTTGATAAAAAGGAATGATTGTAATTGCCTAACAAAAACACTCAAGAATATTGGGAAGAACGCGGACGCAAAGCAATCGAGAATGAGTTGAAGCGTGATAAAACTAAAGCTGAAGAAATAGAACGTATATTGAATATGATGATTAAGCGCATTGAAAAAGAAATCAATGCGTTTATTGTTAAGTACGGAGATTTTGCAGGCGTTACATTACAAGAAGCACAAAAGATTATTGATGAGTTCGATGTAAAAGCGTTTCAAGAAGAAGCAAAAAGATTGGTCGAAAACAAGGACTTTAGCGATAGAGCAAATGAAGAATTAAAGAAGTATAACACTAAGATGTATGTATCTAGAGAACAGATGTTAAAGATTCAAATAGAATTCTTAATTGCTTATGCAACAGCTCAAACAGAATTATCGATGAGGGAATATTTCGAATCAACAGCTTATCGTGTGTTCAGTGATCAAGCGGGTATTTTAGGTGAAGGTGTACAAGTAGCTAAAGAAGTTATAGATACAATCGTTGATACACAATTTCATGGTGTTGTTTGGTCAGAGCGATTATGGACTAATACTGAAGCGATGAAACAAGAAATAGAAGAAATAATTGCCAATGTAGTTATTAGAGGTCGACATCCAAATGAATATGTTAAAGATATGCGCAAGCACCTAAACAAATTCGAAGGCACAGCAAGACAAAAGACTGCAGCAATTAAATCATTGCTTTATACGGAATCGGCACGTGTTCACGCACAATCAAGTATTGACAGCATGAAAGAAATTTCACCGGAAGGATATTATATGTATATTGCAAAAATTGATAGTAGAACAACTAAAGTATGCAAGGGGCTTAATGGAGAAATATTCAAAGTTAAAGACGCTAAAATTGGTGTTAATTTCTACCCTATGCATATCAATTGTCGTTCAGATTGTGCATTACTACCTAAATCTATGTGGCCAAAAAAACCAAACAAAAAACGACAAACAAAATACTTTGGAGGAAAAGTGAAAAGCGATGATTGATTTAAAAGTAAAAGTTTTTAAAGGCAAGTTAGCATTGTATGATAGTAAATTAAGTGTTTGGAGGATATTGGTATGAGCAATACTGACAAATACCTTAGAGACATAGCAAGAGAGTTAAAAGGTATACGTAAAGAGTTACAAAAGCGAAACGAAACAGTTATTATTGATGCAAACTTAGACAGCGTAAGGTCGGCAGTATTAGCCAATAAAGAAAAACCGAAATATAACGAACCACTCTTTTAATAGCTAGCACTTAATTGTGTTGGCTATTTTTTATGTCCAAAACGTGCTGATGACATAAAAAGCACGCATGGAAAAACAGTCGACAGACTATAAATGGAGGTATATCTCATGGAAGAAAATAAACTTAAGTTTAATTTGCAATTTTTTGCAGACCAATCAGATGATCCGGATGAACCAGGTGGAGATGGTAAAAAAAGAGATCCTGATAAGAAAGAAAATGACGAAGGTACTGAAATAACTTTCACGCCAGAGCAACAAAAGAAAGTTGATGAAATACTTGAACGTCGTGTAGCCCACGAAAAGAAAAAAGCTGATGAGTATGCAAGAGAAAAAGCAGAAGAAGCTGCTAAAGAAGCTGCTAAATTAGCGAAAATGAACAAGGATCAAAAAGATGAATATGAACGCGAGCAAATGGAAAAAGAGCTGGAGCAATTACGCTCAGAAAAACAATTAAATGAAATGCGTTCAGAAGCAAGGAAAATGTTAAGCGAAGCGGAAGTTGATTCATCAGATGAGGTTGTTAATTTAGTTGTAACAGATACTGCTGAACAAACTAAATTGAATGTTGAAGCTTTTTCTAATGCAGTAAAAAAAGCGGTTAATGAAGCGGTTAAGATTAACGCTAGACAATCGCCATTGACTGGTGGAGATTCATTTAATCACTCGACTAAAAATAAACCGCAAAACTTAGCTGAAATAGCTAGACAAAAAAGAATTATTAAAAATTAACGGAGGCATTTAAATGGAACAAACACAAAAATTAAAATTAAATTTGCAACATTTTGCGAGTAACAATGTTAAACCGCAAGTATTTAACCCTGATAATGTAATGATGCACGAAAAGAAAGATGGCACGTTGATGAATGAATTCACAACGCCCATCTTACAAGAGGTTATGGAAAACTCTAAAATTATGCAATTAGGTAAGTACGAACCAATGGAAGGTACTGAGAAGAAGTTTACTTTTTGGGCTGATAAACCAGGTGCTTACTGGGTAGGTGAAGGTCAAAAAATCGAAACATCTAAAGCTACATGGGTTAATGCTACTATGAGAGCGTTTAAATTAGGGGTTATCTTACCTGTAACAAAAGAGTTTTTGAATTACACTTATTCACAATTCTTTGAAGAAATGAAGCCTATGATTGCTGAAGCATTCTATAAAAAGTTTGATGAAGCGGGTATTTTGAATCAAGGTAACAATCCATTCGGTAAATCAATTGCACAATCAATTGAAAAAACTAATAAGGTTATTAAAGGTGACTTCACACAAGATAACATTATTGATTTAGAGGCATTACTTGAAGATGACGAATTAGAAGCAAATGTGTTTATCTCAAAAACACAAAACAGAAGCTTGTTACGTAAAATTGTAGATCCTGAAACGAAAGAACGTATTTATGACCGTAACAGTGATACGTTAGATGGTCTACCTGTGGTTAACCTTAAATCAAGCAACTTAAAACGTGGTGAGTTAATCACTGGTGATTTCGATAAGTTGATTTACGGTATCCCTCAATTAATTGAATACAAAATCGATGAAACTGCACAATTATCTACAGTCAAAAATGAAGATGGAACACCTGTAAACTTGTTTGAACAAGACATGGTGGCATTACGTGCAACTATGCATGTAGCATTGCATATCGCTGATGATAAAGCGTTTGCTAAGTTAGTTCCTGCTGATGCAAAACCATCTTCAAATCCAGGAGAAGTTTAATAAATAATTAGGAGTGGTAACATGCCCGAAATCATTGGAATTGTTAAAGTAGATTTTACAGATTTAGAAGATAACAGACATGTCTATATGAAAGGGCATGTCTACCCTCGCAAAGGTTATGATCCTACAGATGAACGTATCAAAGCTTTAGCTAGTGTTGAAAATAAACGCAACGAACAAATGATTTACATTGTAAATGACAAATTAACCAAAAAAGAACTTGTCGAAATAGCAAGTGTTGCTGGCTTACAAGTTGATGAAAAACAAACAAAAGCTGAAATTATCAACACTTTTGAGTCGCTAGAGTAGGTGGTTATATGACTACGCTAGCTGATGTAAAAAAACGTATTGGTCTTAAAGATGAAAAGCAAGATGAACAATTAGAGGAAATTATAAAAAGTTGTGAAAGCCAGTTGTTATCAATGTTACCTATTGAAGTTGAACAAATACCGGAAAGGTTTAGTTACATGATTAAAGAAGTTGCAGTTAAACGCTACAACAGGATTGGTGCTGAAGGTATGACATCAGAAGCGGTTGACGGACGTAGCAATGCGTATGAATTGAACGATTTCAAGGAGTATGAAGCTATTATTGATAATTACTTTAATGCTAGAACGAGAACTAAAAAAGGAAGGGCTGTGTTCTTTTGAGATATGAAGATAGAGTTATTTTTCAATTAGAACAAGTAACAACTTACAATCCTAAAACTAGCAAAAAAGAAAACGCACTAATCACTTATGATGCGATACCATGCAATATTAACCCCATTTCTAGAGCAAGAAAGCAACTTGAATTTGGCGATGTAAAAAACGATGTAAGTGTCCTGAGGATAAAAGAATCAATATCTTACCCTGTTAGCCACGTGTTGGTTAATGGCATTCGCTACAAGATAGTTGATACAAGGATATACAGACACGAAACGTCATATTATATCGAAGAGGTCAATTGATGAATATAGATGGATTAGACGCACTGTTAAACCAATTTCACGATATGAAAACCAACATTGATGATGATGTAGATGATATTTTACAGGAAAACGCCAAAGAATATGTAGTACGAGCTAAATTGAAAGCTAGAGAAGTAATGAATAAGGGTTATTGGACTGGTAATTTATCACGCAATATCAGATATAAAAAAACTGGCGATTTGCAATACACTATCACATCGCATGCAGCTTATAGTGGTTTCTTAGAGTTTGGTACTCGATACATGGAGGCAGAACCTTTTATGTGGCCAGTATATGAGGTAATAAGAAAATCGACTGTAGAAGAATTGAAAGCGTTGTTTGAATAGGAGATAAAAGCATGACACCGAACTTACAACTTTATAATAAAGCGTATGAAACGCTACAAGGATATGGATTCCCTGTTATTTCTCGTAAAGAGATGCAACAAGAGATTCCGTATCCTTTTTTTGTAATAAAAATGCCGGAGTCAAATAGAAGTAAGTACACGTTTGATAGTTATTCTGGCGATACGAATTTAGTTATTGATATTTGGAGTGTAAGCGATGATTTAGGACATCATGACGGACTTGTTAAAAGGTGTATCGATGATTTAACACCTAGCGTTAAAACAAACGATTATGACTTTGAAGAAGATGATACTAACATCGCACAGTTAGTCGATGATACTACTAATCAAGAATTGCTACACACATCAATAACGATATCTTACAAAACATTTTAAAAAACGGAGGAATATTGAATGGCGAATATGAAAAATAGTAATGACCGTATTATTTTGTTTAGAAAAGCTGGCGAAAAAGTAGATGCTACTAAAATGCTTTTTTTAACTGAATACGGCTTATCACATGAAGCTGATACAGATACAGAGGATACGATGGATGGGTCTTATAACACTGGTGGTTCAGTTGAATCAACAATGTCTGGTACTGCTAAAATGTTTTATGGTGACGATTTTGCAGATGAAATTGAAGATGCAGTTGTAGATCGCGTATTGTATGAGGCTTGGGAAGTTGAAAGTAGAATACCAGGCAAAAATGGAGATGCTACTAAATTTAAAGCGAAATATTTCCAAGGTTTCCACAATAAATTTGAATTAAAAGCAGAAGCTAACGGTATTGATGAATATGAATATGAATATGGAGTGAATGGTCGTTTCCAACGTGGATTTGCAACACTACCTGAGGCTGTAACAAAGAAACTTAAGGCGACTGGATACAGATTCCATGACACTACAAAAGCAGATGCGTTAACTGGCGAAGATTTAACAGCAATTCCACAACCTAAGGTAGATTCATCAACGGTTACACCAGGAGAGGTATAAAAATAGGGCGTTAAGCCCTATTTATTTTGTTTAAATTAATCATGAATGGAGATTTTAAGTTATGAATGTAGAAATTAACGGAAAGTCATTAGAATTAAGTTTTGGTTTTAAATTTTTAAGAGAAATCGATAACCGATTAGGTTTAAAAGTTGAACAAGCTTCTATCGGTCAAGGTGTATCAATGTTGCCTGTAGGTTTAGAAAGTGGAAATCCGGTTGTGATTGGCGAAGTTTTAATCGCAGCTACATCTCACTTAAAAAAACAAGCAATTACTATTAATAACATTGATGAAGCATTAGATGAAATCGCAGAAAATATCGGACTAGAAGAATTCGGTTCGGATATTTTAACGGAGTTGGGAAAGCGACCTATGACCCGAAACCTAGTCGAAGTAGTGGAAGCGGAAGAGAAACCAGCGGAAGCGTAATAACTTACGACAGAATCGTTATAACTTGTATGTCAACACTTGGTATTACAGATTTGAACGTTATTGAGCAAATGACATTAACAGAATATAACTATCGAATGTATGCGAAAGAGTATGAAATGCTAACCCAAGAATTCGAACGTTACAAACTTGCGTTTGCTATTCGTGATGCTACAGCTACTAAAAATGTTGGGACAGAAAATAAACCTAAAGAGGAATATGTTTTTAACAATGCAAACGACGTATTGCCTTATGAAGAAAATATCCAACGGCTTAACGAAGGTAAAGATATAAGATTTAGCAGCGAACGTGATGAATACGAACCACAAAATAATGAATTCTTTAAAGTTATAGCAGAATTTAATAAGCAATAGAAAGAGAGGTGTTAATGTGACGGAATATAAAATTAAAGCGACTATTGAAGCTAGTGTAGCCAAATTCAAAAGGCAAATTGATAGTGCGGTTAAGTCTGTGCAAAGATTTAAACGAGTAGCAGATCAAACTAAAGATGTTGAATTAAACGCTAACGATAAAAAATTACAAAAAACTATCAAGGTTGCTAAAAAGTCTTTAGATGCCTTTAGTAACAAAAATGTAAAAGCTAAATTAGATGCTAGTATACAAGATTTACAACAAAAGGTACTAGAATCGAATTTTGAACTAGACAAACTAAACTCTAAAGAAGTTACACCAGAAGTTAAGTTGCAAAAACAAAAGTTGATTAAAGATATCGCTGAAACAGAAGCTAAATTATCAGAATTAGAAAAGAAACGTGTCAATATTGACGTCAATGCAGATAATAGTAAATTCAATCGAGTGTTAAAAGTATCTAAAGCTAGTCTCGAAGCATTAAATAGGTCTAAAGCCAAAGCTATTATAGACGTGGACAATGGTGTTGCTAACTCTAAAATCAAACGTACTAAAGAAGAACTTAAAAGTATTCCGAACAAAACTAGATCTCGACTTGATGTAGATACAGGGCTTTCTATACCAACAATTTATGCGTTTAAAAAATCGTTAGACGCATTGCCAAACAAAAAAACAACAAAGGTAGATGTCGATACTAATGGTTTAAAGAAAGCTTATGCCTACATAATAAAAGCAAACGACAATTTCCAAAGACAGATGGGGAATTTAGCTAATATGTTCCGTGTGTTCGGTACTGTAGGTTCTAATATGGTTGGTGGATTACTAACTTCATCTTTTAGTATCTTAATACCTGTAATAGCGAGCGTAGTACCTGTAGTATTTGCGCTATTAAACGCTATCAAAGTGTTAACTGGCGGTGTACTTGCTTTAGGTGGTGCGGTAGCAATAGCCGGCGCTGGCTTTGTAGCATTTGGCGCAATGGCTATCAGCGCTATAAAGATGCTTAATGATGGCACTTTACAAGCTAGCTCAGCAACAAACGAATACAAAAAAGCGTTAGATGGCGTAAAGTCAGCATGGACTGATATTATAAAGCAAAATCAATCCGCTATCTTCACAACTCTTGCAAATGGTTTAAATACTGTTAAAACTGCAATGCAGAGCTTACAACCATTTTTTAGTGGTATTTCAAGAGGAATGGAAGAAGCGTCTCAAAGCGTGCTTAAATGGGCTGAAAATAGCAGTGTAGCTTCAAGATTCTTTAATATGATGAATACAACGGGTGTTTCGGTATTTAACAAGCTATTAAGTGCTGCAGGCGGTTTTGGTGACGGATTAGTCAATGTATTCACGCAATTAGCACCACTGTTTCAATGGTCGGCTGATTGGTTAGACAGATTAGGTCAATCGTTCTCTAATTGGGCTAATAGTGCAGCTGGAGAAAATTCGATAACTCGTTTTATTGAATACACAAAAACAAATTTACCTATCATTGGCAATATTTTTAAAAATGTTTTTGCTGGAATTAACAATTTGATGAATGCATTTAGTGGGTCATCAACTGGAATCTTCCAGTCTCTCGAACAGATGACGGCTAAGTTTAGAGAATGGTCTGAACAAGTCGGGCAATCTCAAGGTTTTAAAGATTTTGTCAGCTATATACAAACTAATGGACCACTAATAATGCAATTAATTGGGAACATTGCAAGAGGATTAGTTGCATTCGCAACAGCGATGGCTCCTATAGCTAGTGCAGTATTACGCGTTGCAGTTGCAATAACTGGTTGGATAGCTAACTTGTTTGAGGCGCATCCAGCTACAGCACAATTAGTTGGTGTCATTATAACTTTAGTTGGTGCATTTAGATTTTTAATTGCTCCAATATTAGCGGTAATGGACTTTTTAGGACCATTAGCAGCAAGATTGGTTGCATTAGTAACTAAGTTTGGTTGGGCTAAAACAGGAACTTTAGTATTAAGTAAGGCAATGACATCGTTAAAAGGTCCAATAAAATTAGTTACAGCTATATTCCAATTGTTATTCGGTAAGATTGGATTAATTAGAAATGCTATCACAGGACTAGTAACTGTGTTTGGTATTTTAGGCGGTCCAATAACAATAGTAATTGGTGTAATTGCTGCATTAATAGCTATATTCGTTTTATTGTGGAATAAAAATGAAGGATTCAGAAACTTTATTATAAATGCTTGGAATGCGATAAAAACGTTTATGGTTAATGTTTGGAATGTATTAAAAGCTGTAGCTTCGGTTGTATGGAATGCTATTTTAACAGCTATCACTACAGCAGTAACTAATGTATACAATTTTATAATGATTGTTTGGAATCAAATAGTCGCTTATTTACAAGGGTTATGGAATGGAATTATCGCTATTGCAACAACGGTATGGAACCTTTTAGTTACAATCATCACAACTGTTTTCACGACGATAGTGACAATAGTTATGACGATATGGACAGCTATTTGGACATTCTTAAGTACAATCTGGAACACGATAATTACAATCGCTACTACGATTTGGAATTTGTTAGTCACTGTAATAACTACAGTATTTACCACAATTATGACTATCGCAATGACAATTTGGAACGCTATTTGGACGTTCTTACAAACGTTGTGGAACACTATAGTTACTGTGGCAACTAAGGTTTGGAACGCTATCACTACAGCTATATCTACTGCATTACAAGCGGCATGGAGTTTTATTTCTAATATATGGAATACGATTTGGAGTTTCTTATCTAGTATATTAACGACAATTTGGAATAAAGTTGTAAGCATATTCACACAAGTTGTATCAACTATATCAGACAAAATGTCTCAAGCTTGGAACTTCATTGTCACTAAAGGTATGCAATGGGTATCTACTATAACAAGTACGCTAATTAACTTTGTTAATAGAGTTATTCAAGGATTCGTTAATGTTGTAAACAAAGTTAGTCAAGGTATGACAAATGCAGTAAATAAAATAAAAAGCTTTATAGGAGATTTTGTGTCTGCAGGTGCTGATATGATCCGTGGTTTAATTAGAGGTATTGGACAAATGGCTGGCCAATTAGTAGATGCAGCTAAAAATGTTGCTAAGAAAGCTTTAGATGCAGCTAAAAGTGCTTTGGGTATTCACTCACCTTCACGTGAATTCATGGATGTTGGTATGTATTCAATGCTAGGTTTCGTTAAAGGTATAGATAATCATTCAAGTAAAGTTATCCGTAATGTTTCTAATGTTGCAGATAAAGTAGTTGATGCATTTCAACCTACATTAAACGCACCTGACATTTCTAGTATTACAGGAAACTTAAGTAATTTAGGTGGAAATATAAATGCGCAAGTACAACACACACATTCTATTGAAACATCACCGAACATGAAAACTGTTAAAGTTGAATTCGATGTCAATAACGATGCGCTTACTAGTATTGTTAACGGCAGAAATGCTAAACGCAATTCTGAGTATTACTTATAAAGGAGGTTACAAATGGACATAGAATTAACAAAAAAAGATGGTACTGTAATCAAATTAAGTGAATACGGGTTTATCGTTAACGATATAGTAATTGATAGCATGCAAATCAACACAAAGTATCAAGATAAAGAAAATATGAACGGTCGCATATTAATGGGGAGCAATTATATCAGTAGAGATATAGTTGTTCCTTGTTTTTGTGTAGTAAAAAATCGTTCAGACATTGCTTATATGCGAGATATGTTGTATTCGTTAACTACTGATATAGAACCAATGTATTTACGAGAAATCAGAAGAAAAGAAGAGTTGAATTACAGGTTTACTCAACCAACTTCTGATGATTACGTGAAATTAGATAAAAACAACTTCCCGGATTATGAATATTCAAGACACGATCAACAAATTTATGTAAATGGTAAACAGTATAAAGTTATTTTTAATGGAGTTATAAACCCTAAACAAAAAGGTAATAAAGTTTCTTTTGAACTAAAATTCGAAACTACAGAATTACCATACGGTGAAAGTATTGGAACAAGCCTAGAGCTAGAAGAAAACAAAAAGGTTGGATTGTGGTCGTTTGATTTTAATATCGATTGGCATGCAGGCGGGGATAAGCGCCAGTATACATTTGAAAACGTTAGCAAAGATACAGTTTACTATCACGGTAGTGCTCCAAACGACCAATTCAACATGTATAAAAAGATAACAATTATTTTAGGCGAAGATACAGAATCGTTTGTATGGAACTTAACGCATGCTGAAATAATGAAAATCGAAGGTATCAAACTAAAAGCTGGAGACAAAATTGTTTATGATAGCTTCCGAGTTTATAAAAACGGTGTTGAAATAAGTACCGAAACGAATATAGCCCAACCAAAATTTAAATACGGAGCTAATAAATTTGAGTTTAATCAAACGGTACAAAAAGTTCAGTTTGATTTGAAATTTTATTATAAGTAGGTGTCAGAATGACAATAACTATTAAACCACCTAAAGGTAATGGCGCACCTGTACCAGTAGAAACAACTTTAGTGAAAAAAGTTAATGCTGACGGTGTATTAACTTTTGATATTCTCGAAAACAAATACACTTATGAAGTTATTAACGCTATAGGGAAAAGATGGATTGTTAGTCATGTCGAAGGTGAAAATGACAAGAAAGAATATGTAATAACTGTCATTGATAGGAAATCAGAAGGCGACAGACAACTTGTTGAATGTACTGCTAGAGAGATTCCTATAGACAAGTTAATGATTGATAGAATTTATGTCAATGTAACAGGTTCTTTTACAGTAGAAAGATATTTTAACATTGTGTTTCAAGGTACTGGAATGCTTTTTGAAGTCGAAGGTAAGGTTAAGTCTTCGAAGTTTGAAAATGGTGGTGAAGGCGATACAAGGTTAGAAATGTTTAAAAAGGGATTAGAACATTTCGGTTTAGAATATAAAATAACGTATGACAAAAAGAAAGACAGATATAAGTTTGTATTGACGCCTTTTGCAAATCAGAAAGCGTCTTATTTTATTTCTGATGAAGTTAACGCTAATGCTATAAAACTGGAAGAAGATGCAAGTAATTTCGCAACTTTTATCAGAGGATACGGTAATTATTCAGGAGAAGAAACATTCGAACACGCTGGGCTCGTAATGGAAGCTAGAAGTGCATTAGCTGAAATATATGGCGATATCCACGCAGAACCATTTAAAGATGGTAAAGTGACTGACCAAGAAACTATGGATAAAGAATTACAATCGAGATTGAAAAAGTCGTTAAAACAATCTCTGTCTTTAGATTTTTTGGTCTTAAGAGAATCATATCCAGAAGCAGACCCGCAACCCGGGGATATAGTTCAAATAAAGTCTACTGTTTTGGGACTTAACGACTTAGTACGTATAGTAGAAATTAAAACGATTAGGGATATAAACAATGTAATTGTAAAGCAAGATGTAACGCTTGGTGAGTTTAATCGAGAACAACGATATATGAAAAAAGTTAATACTGCAGCTAACTATGTTTCTGGATTAAATGACGTTAATCTTTCCAATCCTAGTAAAGCGGCAGAAAATTTGAAATCTAAAGTAGCGTCAATAGCTAAATCAACACTCGATTTAATGAGTAGAACTGATTTGATTGAAGATAAACAACAGAAAGTGAGTTCTAAGACTGTAACTACATCAGATGGCACTATCGTTCACGATTTTATAGATAAATCAAGCATTAAAGATGTTAAAACAATTGGAACAATTGGCGATTCTGTAGCTAGAGGGTCGCATGCAAAAACTAATTTCACAGAAATGTTAGGCAAGAAATTAAAAGCGAAAACGACCAACCTTGCAAAAGGTGGCGCAACTATGGCAACTGTTACAGATACAAACAACGTTGAAAATAGTATTTATAGGCAAGCGGAACAAATAAGAGGCGACTTAATTATATTACAAGGCACTGATGATGACTGGTTACACGGTTATTGGGCAGGCGTACCGATAGGCACTGATAAAACGGACACTAAAACGTTTTACGGTGCCTTTTGTTCTGCAATTGAAGTTATCCGGAAAAATAATCCAGCTTCAAAAATACTTGTAATGACAGCTACTAGACAATGTCCTATGAGTGGCACAACGATACGTCGTAAAGATACTGATAAAAACAAATTAGGGTTAACGTTAGAGGATTATGTCAACGCTCAGATATTGGCTTGTAGTGAATTGGATGTGCCAGTATACGATGCCTATCATACAGATTATTTTAAGCCATATAATCCAGCATTCAGAAAATCGAGTATGCCAGACGGGTTACATCCGAATGAGAGAGGTCATGAAGTTATTATGTACGAACTCATTAAAAATTATTACCAGTTTTACGGATAGAAAAGGAGGAAGACATGGATAACAAATTAATTACAGACTTAAGTAGAGTTTTCGATTACAGATATGTAGATGAAAATGAGTATAATTTCAAACTTATTTCAGATATGCTTACAGATTTCTCTACATCTTTGGAATATCACAGAGAAAGAGAAACTTATGCTCACGATGGAGAGCAAATAAAATATGAACATTTAAACGTTACTAGTAGCGTCTCTGACTTTTTAACATATTTAAATGGTCGATTTAGCAACATGGTACTAGGTCATAACGGCGACGGTATCAACGAAGTAAAAGACGCGCGCGTTGATAATACAGGTTATGGTCATAAGACATTGCAAGATCGTTTGTATCATGATTATTCAACACTAGATGCTTTCACTAAAAAGGTTGAGAAAGCTGTAGATGAACACTATAAAGAATATCGAGCGACAGAATACCGATTCGAACCAAAAGAGCAAGAACCGGAATTTATCACTGATTTATCGCCATATACAAATGCAGTAATGCAATCATTTTGGGTAGACCCTAGAACAAAAATTATTTATATGACACAAGCGCGTCCAGGCAATCATTACATGTTATCTAGATTGAAGCCCAACGGACAATTTATTGATAGATTGCTTGTTAAAAATGGCGGTCATGGCACACACAATGCCTATAGATATATCGGTAATGAGTTATGGATTTATTCAGCAGTATTAGACGCTAACAATAATAACAAGTTTGTACGCTTTAAATATAGAAGTGGAGAAATGACGTATGGCAACGAAATGCAAGACGTCATGCCAAATGTATTTAACGATAGATATACGTCGGCAATTTATAATCCTATAGAAAATTTAATGATTTTCAGACGTGAATATAAAGCTTCTGAAAGACAACTTAAGAATTCGTTGAACTTTGTTGAGGTTAGAAGTGCTGACGATATTGATAAAGGTATAGACAAAGTATTGTATCAAATGGATATACCTATGGAATACACTTCAGATACACAACCTATGCAAGGTATCACTTATGATGCAGGTATCTTATATTGGTATACAGGTGATTCGAATACAGCCAACCCTAACTACTTACAAGGTTTCGATATAAAAACAAAAGAATTGTTATTTAAACGACGTATCGATATTGGCGGTGTGAATAACAACTTTAAAGGAGATTTCCAAGAGGCTGAGGGTCTAGATATGTATTACGATCTAGAAACAGGACGTAAAGCACTTTTAATAGGGGTAACTATTGGACCTGGTAACAACAGACATCACTCAATTTATTCTATCGGTCAAAGAGGTGTAAACCAATTCTTAAAAAACATCGCACCTCAAGTATCAATGACTGATTCAGGCGGACGTGTTAAACCGTTACCAGTACAAAATCCAGCATATCTAAGTGATATTACGGAAGTTGGTCATTACTATATCTATACGCAAGACACACAAAATGCGTTAGATTTCCCGTTACCGAAAGCGTTTAGAGATGCAGGTTGGTTCTTTGATGTACTGCCTGGACACTATAATGGTGCTCTAAGACAAGTACTTACCAGAAACAGCACAGGTAGAAATATGCTTAAATTCGAACGTGTCATTGACATTTTCAATAAGAAAAACAACGGAGCATGGAATTTCTGTCCGCAAAACGCCGGTTATTGGGAACATATCCCTAAGAGTATTACAAAATTATCAGATTTAAAAATCGTTGGTTTAGATTTCTATATCACTACTGAAGAATCAAAACGATTTACTGATTTTCCTAAAGACTTTAAAGGTATTGCAGGTTGGATATTAGAAGTAAAATCGAATACACCAGGTAACACAACACAAGTATTAAGACGTAATAACTTCCCGTCTGTACATCAATTTTTAGTTAGAAACTTTGGTACTGGTGGCGTTGGTAAATGGAGTTTATTCGAAGGAAAGGTGGTTGAATAATGGTAGTAGATAATTTTTCGAAAGATGATAACTTAATCGAGTTACAAACAACATCACAATATAATCCGGTTATTGACACAAACATCAGTTTCTATGAATCAGATAGAGGAACTGGTGTTTTAAATTTTGCAGTAACTAAGAATAACAGACCGTTATCTATAAGTTCTGAACATGTTAAAACATCTATCGTGTTAAAAACCGATGATTATAACGTAGATAGAGGCGCTTATATTTCAGACGAATTAACGGTAGTAGACGCAATTAATGGGCGTTTGCAGTATGTGATACCGAATGAATTTTTAAAACATTCAGGCAAGGTGCATGCTCAGGCATTCTTTACACAAAACGGGAGTAATAATGTTGTTGTTGAACGTCAATTTAGCTTCAATATTGAAAATGATTTAGTTAGTGGGTTTGATGGTATAACAAAGCTTGTTTATATCAAATCTATTCAAGATACTATCGAAGCTGTCGGTAAAGACTTTAACCAATTAAAGCAAAATATGGCTGATACACAAACGTTAATAGCAAAAGTGAATGATAGTGCGACAAAAGGCATTCAACAAATCGAAATCAAGCAAAACGAAGCTATACAAGCTATTACTGCGACGCAAACTAGTGCAACACAAGCTGTTACAGCTGAAGTCGATAAAATAGTTGAAAAAGAGCAAGCGATTTTTGAACGTGTTAACGAAGTTGAACAACAAATCAATGGCGCTGACCTTGTTAAAGGTAATTCAACAACAAATTGGCAAAAGTCTAAACTTACAGATGATTACGGTAAAGCAATTGAATCGTATGAGCAGTCCATAGATAGCGTTTTAAGCGCAGTTAACACATCTAGGATTATTCATATTACTAATGCAACAGATGCGCCAGAAAAGACGGATATAGGCACGTTAGAGAAGTCTGGACAAGATGGTGTTGATGACGGTTCTTCGTTCGATGAATCAACTTATACATCAAGCAAATCTGGTGTGTTAGTTGTTTATGTTGTTGATAATAATACTGCTCGTGCAACATGGTACCCAGACGATTCAAACGATGAGTACACAAAATACAAAATCTACGGCACATGGTACCCGTTTTATAAAAAGAATGATGGAAACTTAACTAAGCAATTTGTTGAAGAAACGTCTAACAACGCTTTAAATCAAGCTAAGCAGTATGTAGATGATAAATTCGGAACAACGAGCTGGCAACAACATAAGATGACAGAGGCGAATGGTCAATCAATTCAAGTTAACTTAAATAATGCGCAAGGCGATTTGGGATATTTAACTGCTGGTAATTACTATGCAACAAGAGTGCCGGATTTACCAGGTAGCGTTGAAAGTTATGAGGGTTATTTATCGGTATTCGTTAAAGATGATACAAACAAGCTATTTAACTTCACACCTTATAACTCTAAAAAGATTTACACACGATCAATCACAAACGGCAGACTTGAGCAACAGTGGACAGTTCCTAATGAACATAAATCAACGGTATTGTTCGACGGTGGCGCAAATGGTGTAGGTACAACAATCAATCTAACTGAACCGTACACAAACTATTCTATTTTGTTGGTAAGTGGAACTTATCCAGGTGGCGTTATTGAGGGATTCGGACTAACCGCATTACCTAACGCGATTCAATTGAGTAAAGCGAATGTAGTTGACTCAGACGGCAACGGTGGCGGTATTTATGAGTGCTTACTATCCAAAACAAGTAGCACTACTTTAAGAATAGATAACGATGTGTACTTTGATTTAGGTAAAACATCAGGTTCTGGAGCGAATGCCAACAAAGTTACTATAACTAAAATTATGGGGTGGAAATAATGAAAATCACAGTAAACGATAAAAACGAAGTTATCGGATTCGTTAATACTGGCGGTTTACGCAATAGTTTAGATGTAGATGATAACAATGTGCCTATTAAATTTAAAGAAGAGTTCGAACCTAGAAAGTTTGTTTTCACTAACGGCGAAATTAAATACAATAGCAATTTCGAAAAAGAAGACGTACCGAATGCATCAAACCAACAAAGTGCGTCAGATTTAAGTGATGAGGAACTTCGCGGAATGGTTGCGAGTATGCAAATGCAGGTGGCACAAGTAAACGTATTAACAATGGAATTAGCTCAACAAAACGCTATGTTAACACAACAGTTGACTGAACTGAAAACTAACAAAACAAGTACTGAGGGGGACGTTTAAATAATGAAGATGATTTATCCAACTTTTAAAGACATTAAAACTTTTTATGTTTGGGGTTACTATAAAAACGAGCAAATTAAGTGGTACGTAGACAAGGGTTTAATCGATAAAGAAGAATACGCTTTAATCACTGGAGAAAAATATCCAGAAACAAAAGATGAAAAGTCACAGGTGTAATGCTTGTGGCTTTTTAATTTGAATAAAGTGGGTGGCATAATGTTTGGATTTACCAAACGACATGAACAAGATTGGCGTTTAACGCGATTAGAAGAAAATGATAAGACTATGTTTGAAAAATTCGACAGAATAGAAGATAGTCTTAGAGCGCAAGAAAAGATTTATGACAAATTAGATAGAAATTTTGAAGAATTAAAGCGCGACAAGGTAGAAGATGAAAAGAATAAAGAAAAGAATGCCAAGAATATTAGAGACATAAAAATGTGGATTCTAGGTTTGATAGGGACTATCTTCAGTACGATTGTCATAGCTTTACTAAGAACTATTTTTGGTATTTAAAGGAGGTGATTACCATGCTTAAAGGGATTTTAGGATATAGCTTCTGGGCGTGCTTCTGGTTTGGTAAATGTAAATAACAGTTAAGAGTCAGTGCTTCGGCACTGGCTTTTTATTTTGATTGAAATGAGGTGCATACATGGGATTACCTAATCCGAAAAATAGAAAGCCCACAGCTAGTGAAGTGGTTGAATGGGCGTTATATATCGCTAAAAACAAAATAGCTATTGATGTACCTGGTTCTGGAATGGGAGCACAATGCTGGGATTTACCTAATTATTTACTCGATAAATATTGGGGGTTTAGAACATGGGGAAATGCTGATGCTATGGCTCAGAAATCTAATTATAGAGGTAGAGATTTCAAGATAATTAGAAATACAAAAGATTTTGTACCACAACCAGGCGACTGGGGTGTTTGGACTGGTGGTTGGGCAGGACATGTAAACATTGTAGTGGGACCATGCACAAAAGACTATTGGTATGGTGTGGATCAAAACTGGTATACAAATAATGCAACAGGAAGTCCGCCGTATAAAATCAAACACTCTTATCATGATGGACCAGGTGGAGAAGTTAAATATTTTGTTAGACCACCATATCATCCGGAGAAATCTACGCCGGCACCTAAACCCGAAGACGACAGTGATAATAACGAAAAAAATAATAAAAAAGTTCCGATTTGGAAAGATGTAACAACTATAAAGTACACAATTTCTAGTCAAGAAGTTAATTATCCAGAATATATTTATCATTTTATAGTAGAGGGTAATCGACGACTCGAAAAACCTAAAGGAATAATGATTAGAAATGCTCAAACAATGAGTTCAGTAGAAAATTTATATAACAGTAGGAAGAAATACAAACAAGATGTGGAATATCCCCACTTTTATGTAGATAGACATAATATTTGGGCTCCTAGAAGAGCGGTATTTGAGGTTCCTAATGAACCTGATTATATAGTTATAGACGTATGTGAAGATTATAGTGCGAGTAAAAACGAATTTATTTTCAATGAAATTCACGCAATGGTTGTAGCTGTAGATATGATGATCAAATATGAGATACCTCTAAGTATTGAAAATTTAAAAGTAGACGACAGCATTTGGCGTTCTATGTTGGAACATGTTAATTGGAATATGATTGACAACGGTGTTCCCCCTAAAGATAAATACGAAGCATTAGAAAAGGCATTATTTAATATATTTAAAAACAGAGAAAAATTATTAAATTCTATAACTAAACCAACAGTAACAAAATCTAGAATAAAAGTTATGGTAGATAATAAAAACGCTGATATAGCGAATGTAAGAGACTCATCACCAACAGCTAACAATGGCTCGGCATCTAAACAACCGCAGATTATAACTGAAACGAGCCCTTATACATTCAAACAAGCACTGGATAAACAAATGGCAAGAGGTAACCCGAAAAAATCTAATGCTTGGGGCTGGGCTAACGCTACACGAGCTCAAACGGGCTCGGCAATGAATGTTAAACGAATATGGGAAAGTAACACGCAGTGCTACCAAATGCTTAATTTAGGCAAGTATCAAGGTGTTTCAGTTAGTTCACTTAATAAGATACTTAAAGGTAAGGGGACATTGAATAATCAAGGTAAAGCGTTCGCAGAAGCTTGTAAAAAGCACAACATTAATGAAATTTATTTAATCGCGCATGCTTTCTTAGAAAGTGGATATGGAACAAGTAACTTCGCTAACGGAAAAGATGGAGTATACAACTACTTCGGCATTGGCGCTTACGACAACAATCCTAACTACGCAATGACGTTTGCAAGGAATAAAGGTTGGACAACTCCAGCAAAAGCAATCATGGGCGGTGCTAGCTTCGTAAGAAAGGATTACATCAATAAAGGTCAAAACACATTGTACCGAATTAGATGGAATCCTAAGAATCCAGCTACCCACCAATACGCTACTGCTATAGAGTGGTGCCAACATCAAGCTAGTACAATCGCTAAGCTATATAAACAAATCGGCTTAAAAGGTATCTACTTTATAAGAGATAAATATAAATAAAGAGGTGTATAAATGTACAAAATAAAAGATGTTGAAACGAGAATAAAAAATGATGGTGTTGACTTAGGTGACATTGGCTGTCGATTTTACACTGAAGATGAAAATACAGCATCTATAAGAATAGGTATCAATGACAAACAAGGTCGTATCGATCTAAAAGCGCATGGCTTAACACCTAGATTGCATTTGTTTATGGAAGATGGCTCTATATTCAAAAATGAGCCCCTTATTATCGACGATGTTGTAAAAGGGTTCCTTACCTACAAGATACCTAAAAAGGTTATCAAACACGCTGGTTATGTACGTTGTAAGCTGTTTTTAGAGAAAGAAGAACAAAAAATACATGTCGCGAACTTTTCTTTCAATATCATTGATAGTGGTATTGAATCTGCTGTAGCAAAAGAAATCGATGTTAAATTGGTAGATGATGCTATTACGAGAATCTTAAAAGATAACGCGACAGATTTATTGAGCAAAGACTTTAAAGAGAAAATAGATAAAGATGTCATTTCTTACATTGAAAAGAATGAAAGTAGATTTAAAGGTGTGAAAGGTGATAAAGGCGAACCGGGACAACCTGGTGCGAAAGGTGATACAGGTAAAAAGGGAGAACAAGGCACACCCGGTAAAAACGGTACTGTAGTATCAATCAATCCTGACACTAAAATGTGGCAAATTGATGGTAAAGATACAGATATCAAAGCAGAACCTGAGTTATTGGACAAAATCAATATCGCAAATGTTGAAGGGTTAGAAAATAAATTGCAAGAAGTTGAAAAAATCAAAGATACAACTCTCAACGACTCTAAAACGTATACGGATTCAAAAATTGCTGAACTAGTTGATAGCGCGCCTGAATCTATGAATACATTAAGAGAATTAGCAGAAGCAATACAAAACAACTCTATTTCAGAAAGTGTATTGCAACAGATTGGCTCAAAAGTTAGTACAGAAGATTTTGAGAGATTCAAGCAATCATTAAACAGTTTGTATGCAGATAAAAATCATAGTCATACAATCAAACAGATTGAAGGATTAGAAAATGCTTTATCAAAAAAATCAGACATAAATCACAGTCATGATGAACGTTATCTTTTATCATCAAATGCTTTTACAAAAGAGGAAGCAGATAAACTTTATCAACCTATCGGTTCTTCGCAGCCGTCACTGAATATTTGGACAGGCAGTGAAACAGAATATAATTATTTGTATCAAAAAGACCCTAATACACTTTACTTAATTAAGGGGTGATTTTTATGGAAGGTAATTTTAAAAATGTAAAGAAGTTTATTTACGAAGGTGAAGAATATACAAAAGTATATGCTGGAAATATCCAAGTATGGAAAAAGCCTTCATCTTTTGTAATAAAACCCTTACCTAAAAATAAATATCCGGATAGCATAGAAGAATCAACAGCAAAATGGACAATAAATGGAGTTGAACCTAATAAAAGTTATCAGGTGACAATAGAAAATGTACGTAGCGGTATAATGAGGATTTCGCAAACTAATTTAAGGTTAAGTGATTTAGGAATATCAGGAGTCAATAGCGGAGTGGCAAGTAAAAACATCAACTTTAGTAATCCTTCAGGGATATTGTATGTCACTATAAGTGATGTTTATTCAGGATCTCCAACATTGACCATTGAATAATTTTAAACGACTAATTTTTTAGTCGTTTTTTATTTTGGATAAAAGGAGTAAACAAATGGATATCGGTACAATCGTAAGAACAATTTTATTAATAGTCGCATGGATCAATCAGTTTTTAGCAATCAAACATATTTCTCCAATCCCAGTTGACGAAGTGTTTATAAGCACAGTCGTTACTGGGATTGTTTCAATTTGGACGTGGTGGAAGAATAACAACTTTACTCACGCATCTAAGAAAGGGCAACAAAAAATTTATGAAGTAAAAGCTGGCATTCAGTCAACTGGTGGCGCACCTAAAGTGAACGGAGATGATAACAATGCCGTCGGTTAGGACATACAGTCAAGCTATTAGTTATCTTAAAAGTTTAGAGGGTAAGGCGTGGAATCCAGACAATGCATTTGGATGTCAATGCTTCGATACTGCTAACCAATATTGGCTTTACTTATTTAATCACAGGTTGAAAGGTGTGGGCGCTGCAGACATTCCAACATGGAATGATTTCACTAACGAGGCAACCGTTTACGAAAATACTTTGTCGTTTCAAGCATTGCCTGGCGACGTCGTTATTTTTAACCGTAATTATGGTGGTGGTTATGGTCATGTAGGTATTGTAATAAGCGCTACGTTAGATTCTATAACTATTTTAGAGCAGAACTGGCTAGGCGGTGCTTACTGGAGTCCACCAGAAGTTACTACAAGACGCACACACGGCTACGACTTCCCTATGTGGTTTATCCGTCCATTCTACGCAAAAGAAACGACCGCTAATAAGCTAAGAAGCGCAGTGAAGCCAGTTAAACAAGATAAGTTATCAAAAGGTAAAAAAATCATGCTTGTGGCTGGTCATGGTATTGGTGCATACTCTAACGACCCAGGTGCCGTTGCGAATGGAGAAAACGAAAGAGATTTTAACCGTAAAAATATTATACCTAGAGTGAAAAAGTATCTTGAGTCAGTAGGCAACACAGTATTGTTATACGGTGGCAACTCGATGAATCAAGATTTATATCAAGATACATTGTACGGTCAACGTGTTGGAAACTATAAAGATTATGGCATGTACTGGATTAAAAGTGAAGTCAAACCGGATGCAATCATAGAGTTTCATTTAGATTCTGCTAGCCCACAAGCAAGTGGCGGGCATGTAATCATTAGCGATCGTTTCCCAGCTGATGACATTGACAAGGCATTAAGTAGTGCATTAGATAAAACAGTGGGTAAAATAAGAGGTGTGACACCTAGAGGGGATTTATTGAACGCTAACGTGTCTGCTGATCTTAATCTTAATTATCGTTTAATCGAATTAGGTTTTATCACATCTACGAAAGATTTAAACTACATTAAAAACAATTTAGACAGCTTCACGAAGCGGATTGCTGAAGCCATTAACGGCAGACAAATTGATGCGCCAAGTAGTAAGCCAAGCGCTGACAAAATAACATGGAATTGGAAAGGCGTATTTTATCCTAATCCAGAAAAAGCTATAAGAGTCAGAAAAACAGCTGGATTAACCGGCACAGTCGTTGAAGAAGATTCATGGCTATACACAAAAGATGATTGGGTAAAATTCGACCAAGTCATTAAAAAAGATGGCTACTGGTGGATTAGATTCAAATATCAACGTGAGGGCTCTAGTACTAACAATTTCTATTGTGCAGTGTGTAGAATTACTGATAAGGAACAAAAGATTAAAAATGAAAAATATTGGGGCACGATTGAGTGGGCTTAATAGGTTGTACCTATAAAAAGAAAAGAGGTAGGTTATTTTCTTCCTACCTCTAAAAATGATTATCTTTCTATTGTTATATGAGTTATATCTTTAGGACTAATCAGTCTATTTTTTACATTAGAATCTTGATCTCCTACCTTGCCATATACTTTTTCATCAGAAGGATCTTTACTATGGATAGTTACTTTATCACCGACTTTAACAATATGCTTTTCTTTTAATTTATCTACTAATTTTTTCCATGCATCATTTGCCTCTATTGTGTTTCCGTTTGGATTAACTCTTGTAATATCGACACGGTTAACGCTATCAGGACTAACGGTGCTGTTATTAGTATTACTAAGATTATCTAAGTTCGCAGTCCCAGAAATTTCGCTCTCTCCACCGTTTTTTAATTTATATTTTACTTTAATCGTTTCTTTGTCTGTTTTATCAATGATATTTGCGTCTTTTAAAGCGTCTCTTACATTTTTCCACAATTCGCTATCTGTTATTTCAGAAGCTTTTGCAACGTTATTAATACCATTATAATTTGAAGAAGAATGAAAACCTGAACCTACTGTTGTTAAAACTAAAGCACTTGCTATCAATGTTTTTGTTAATAGTTTTTTATTCATTTTATTTTCTCCTATAACTTATTTGCAATCGATTACAAAGTAATTTTAGAATTATTATTTATGTAAATCAATTAAATAATTATTAACAAATCCATAAAATTTTATCATTGAAATATAATAATTTTGAGCTAGAAATATTCGTCATTTATGCTATAATCGTTTTAGACACAGCAATGTGTTCAAATTTTCATCTATTCGTAAGTTAGCCTTCGGGCTGACTTTTTATTTCCATTATTCACATGTTAATCTTGTTGTTGTTTAGGCAGGTACTTCGGTACTTGCCTATTTTTTTATGCAAATTTTAAAAAACACTTGGCTAATAAACATTTGTTTAGTATAATTATATTTGTAGGTTAGTTGATGACTTACAAATTATGTGTAAGGAGGTGAAAAGCCTCATGCTAGACATAATAAAAACACTTCTAGAACATCAAGTATTGGCAGTACTGATAATTCCAGAAGTGTTAAAACAACTTAGAGAATGGCATCTCGGCTACCTAGACCGAAAGCCAAACAACAAAGATTAACATTATGCTTGGAGCCTGATGGCTCCTCCTTACACTTATATAATATAATATTATTTGGAGGTTTTCAATTATGACAGAACAAATGTATTTAATATTGTTTTTATTAAGCCTACCATTGTTATTATTTATCGGGAGAAAAACACATTTTTATTGTTTAGATAAAAAGAATGGACGTAGATAATATGAGTGATTATAAATTAAAAATAATTGAATTGATCAAAAGTGATATAACAGGTTACCAAATTCACAAACAAACTGGCGTAGCGCAATATGTAATTTCACAATTAAGGCAAGGAAAGCGCGAAGTAGATAACTTAACTTTAAATACAACTGAAAAACTATACAGTTACGCACGACAAGTGTTATAATATAAATGTGAAATGGTCATTCTTGAAATGACTCGGTCGCTACTGGCACAGACCGTTTAAAGTGTCACCACAACATGAACTGAGAATTCATATGACGTTGCTGACGAGCGACAAAGCTCTGTGTTCCTGGATGGGAGTAAGTTTGTGTGGTGGTGCATAACAAGTCGCTGAAATATTTGCGACATAATAAAGCATATTATCGGTTTTATTAAGTGCTAAAGGCACATCTTAACCACCCATACTAGTTACTGGGTGGTTGTTTTTTATGTTATATTATAAATGATCAAACCACACCACCTATTAATTTAGGAGTGTGGTTATTTTAATATATGAAGCTAAAATAACTACAAATGATACCATTTTTGATACCAAAAAATAATAACCTCAAAATATCGAGAGAAATAACTTCATTTTAAATCGCATTAAATCAATGTTTCTATAAAAATAAGTCCTTAAAAATTAGTTTTTTCAATCGAAATGGAAGGTAGTATTGGATAGCTTTAAACCGCGATGTTAAGCCATTCTTGACTTCCGGAAATGGCTATTGATACCATTTTGATACTGAATAAAACAAAAAGCCACATTACTGTGGCTTTTTTTGTTTTATAACTAAATCGGATTGATAGATAAGCTTTGTACTTATTTATATCAGTTCGATTTTTTGATTGGTGTAAAAAATAATCATTGATGGTGGATAAAGCGACAACACAAATACAACATGATTGTGGCATTAGAGTGCTGGTCTTTATTAAATTAATTGAAAACTACATCAAATATTCTTTAAAGATAATTCGATATTAGTTCGATTAAGATTCGTTGTATAACTGAGTTAAAATAAGAAAACTATTAATAATATTAAGTTCACTACAGATGTTGCTAATGGACCGTAAGTTTTAAAGACATCTTTACTTTTATAACCAACAATCGCATCTAAAAATTGAACTAAAATCATTGCAATGGATATAGTTATCAAAAATATAGCACTATGAATGACTAAAGAAAAAATAGCTAATAAAAATAAAGGTAAGCTTCGACTAAGTGCATAATATGCATTTATATTATGGCTAGATGCACATGCTTGAATTGAATAACCTAAACTTACACTGGCACTAATGATTGTAAATATTGCTAAAACAAAATACATGTTAATCCTTCTTTCTATATTTGAATATAAACAAGTACTTGTCTAAAGATATTTAAAAGATAATTAGAATAAATTTATGAGAAACTGGTTGTTATCATTATAATGGTTTCAAATGATTATAACTATGTCATAAACTGAATTTGTTGAAATTTTTCATTATGTAAATTTATTAATAACAAACAGCTCGAACTATAGCATCATTTTACTAATGAATGCATTAAAGTAACTATGATTAAAAATGCATATTAATTATCATTATTAAGTCTATTATATATAATGAATTTTAACTGGTTTATTAAACGAGAACGTCGGGAATTAAGTAACTACAATAAAAATAAGATATGACAATAAGGAGACTACACGCGTGATCATTGCCATAATTATATTGATATTTATTTCGTTTTTCTTTTCAGGAAGCGAGACGGCATTAACGGCTGCCAATAAAACAAAATTTAAAACTGAAGCTGACAAAGGTGATAAAAAAGCAAAAGGCATTGTAAAGTTACTTGAAAAACCAAGTGAGTTTATTACAACGATTCTAATAGGGAATAATGTCGCGAATATTTTATTACCAACACTTGTTACAATTATGGCTTTACGTTGGGGGATTAGCGTTGGTATTGCATCAGCTGTTTTAACAGTTGTTATCATTTTGATTTCCGAAGTGATTCCCAAGTCTGTCGCTGCAACATTTCCAGATAAAATAACAAGGCTTGTATATCCAATTATTAATATTTGTGTAATTGTGTTCCGTCCTATCACATTACTTTTAAATAAGTTGACGGACAGTATTAATCGAAGTTTATCTAAGGGCCAACCTCAAGAACATCAATTTTCAAAAGAAGAATTTAAAACAATGTTAGCAATTGCTGGACATGAAGGTGCTTTAAATGAAATTGAGACGAGTAGGTTGGAAGGTGTCATTAATTTTGAAAATTTAAAAGTAAAAGATGTAGATACAACACCTAGAATTAATGTGACGGCATTTGCTTCAAATGCGACATACGAAGAAGTTTATGAAACGGTTATGAATAAGCCATACACTAGATATCCAGTGTACGAGGGAGATATTGATAACATTATTGGGGTGTTTCATTCTAAATATCTGTTGGCTTGGAGTAATAAAAAAGAAGATCAAATTACAAACTATTCAGCTAAGCCATTATTTGTGAATGAACACAATAAAGCTGAATGGGTATTACGTAAGATGACTATTTCTAGAAAACATTTAGCAATTGTGTTGGACGAATTTGGTGGTACCGAAGCGATAGTGTCACATGAAGACTTAATTGAAGAATTATTAGGTATGGAAATTGAAGATGAGATGGATAAAAAGGAAAAAGAAAAACTTTCTCAACAGCAAATTCAATTTCAACAACGGAAAAATCGCAACGTATCTATATAAGGAGCGAACAGCTATGTGGAATAAGAATCGACTTACTCAAATGTTAAGTATTGAATATCCAATTATACAAGCAGGTATGGCAGGAAGTACGACACCGAAATTAGTTGCATCAGTAAGTAACAGTGGTGGGTTAGGCACAATAGGCGCAGGTTACTTTAATACGCAGCAATTGGAAGATGAAATAGATTATGTACGCCAATTAACGTCAAATTCTTTTGGCGTAAATGTCTTTGTACCAAGTCAACAATCATATACCAGTAGTCAAATTGAAAATATGAATGCATGGTTAAAACCTTATCGACGCGCATTACATTTAGAAGAGCCGGTTGTAAAAATTACCGAAGAACAACAATTTAAGTGTCATATTGATACGATAATTAAAAATCAAGTGCCTGTATGTTGTTTTACTTTTGGAATTCCAAGCGAACAGATTATAAGCAGGTTGAAAGCAGCGAATGTCAAACTTATAGGTACAGCAACAAGTGTTGATGAAGCTATTGCGAATGAAAAAGCGGGTATGGATGCTATCGTTGCTCAAGGTAGTGAAGCAGGTGGACATCGTGGTTCATTTTTAAAACCTAAAAATCAATTACCTATGGTTGGAACAATATCTTTAGTGCCACAAATTGTAGATGTCGTTTCAATTCCGGTCATTGCCGCTGGTGGAATTATGGACGGTAGAGGAGTTTTGGCAAGTATTGTCTTAGGTGCAGAAGGGGTACAAATGGGCACTGCATTTTTAACATCACAAGATAGTAATGCATCAGAACTACTACGAGACGCAATTATAAATAGTAAAGAAACAGATACAGTCATTACAAAAGCGTTTAGTGGAAAGCTTGCACGCGGTATCAACAATAGGTTTATCGAAGAAATGTCCCAATACGAAGGCGATATCCCAGATTATCCAATACAAAATGAGCTAACAAGTAGCATAAGAAAAGCCGCAGCAAACATCGGCGACAAAGAGTTAACACATATGTGGAGTGGACAAAGCCCGCGACTAGCAACAACGCATCCCGCCAACACCATCATGTCCAATATAATCAATCAAATTAATCAAATCATGCAATATAAATAATCGACCGCAATCCACAAAAGCACAAGCACCCCCAAACATTATTTTAGTGCTTGCCATTTTTGTGGATTGCGTTTCTATTTTACCAATCTAATCAAACGAAATCATCAACCTAAAGGTCACCGAAATGATTATAGTTAAACGAAATCATCAAACGAAAGTTCACTGAAATGATTATAATTAAACGAAATCATCAAACGAAAGTTCACTGAAATGATTATGATCAAACGAAATCATCAAACGAAAGTTCGCTGAAATGATTATAATCAAACGAAATCATCAAGCTGAAGATCGCCGAAAGATTTTAATCAAGCAAAAACATCAAATTAAAGTTCGCTGAAATGATTATGATAAAAGTTATATGGTATGATGACATTGGTGATATATATGATAAACATCGGATTAACAGGTTGGGGTGATCACTATTCATTATATGAAGATTTAGAACGCCAAACCGATAAACTTAAAACATATGCTGGACATTTTCCGGTTGTCGAATTAGATGCGACATACTATGCGATACAACCGGAAAGAAATATATTGAAATGGATAAAAGAAACGCCTGATACATTTGAATTTGTGGTCAAAATTCATCAAGCACTCACATTGCATGCAGACTACAAAACATTTGCAGATACAAGGCAAGAACTATTTGATCAATTTAAGAATATGTTAGAGCCCTTACATACACAGAAAAAATTAGCAATGGTATTGGTTCAATTTCCGCCATGGTTTGACTGCAATGCACAAAATATCAAATATATTTTGTATGTAAGACAGCAATTACAAGCATTTCCAATGTGTGTAGAATTTAGGCATCAATCATGGTTTAGTGATGCATTTAAAGAACAAACATTGGCATTTTTAACAGAACATCAAATCATTCATGCAGTAGTTGATGAACCACAAGTGAAAGATGGCAGTGTACCTTTAGTCAATCGAATCACAAATGAAATTGCGTTTGTACGTTATCATGGACGTAATCATTACGGTTGGACTAAGAAAGATATGTCAGATCAAGAATGGCGAGATGTACGCTATTTATATGATTATAATGAGCAAGAATTAATAGACTTGGCACAAAAGGCACAAATATTAGCACAAAAAGCTAAGAAAGTTTACGTCATATTTAACAATAATTCTGGTGGTCATGCAGCAAATAATGCCAAAACATATCAGCGATTATTGAATATAGAATATGAAGGGTTAGCACCACAACAATTAAAATTATTTTAAGAGGCGACGACTATGTTATTAACAATTACATTATTAGTTTTAATCGGAGGTTTGTCAGCGATTATAGGGTCTATCGTAGGCATTGGAGGCGGTATTATTATCGTTCCAACAATGGTTTACCTCGGTGTTGAACATGGATTACTACATAATATTACAACACAAGTAGCGATAGGGACGTCTTCAGTCATTCTAATTGTGACAGGACTTTCTTCATCACTTGGATATTTAAAAACAAAACAAGTTGATATTAAAAATGGTTCCATCTTTTTATTTGGACTATTACCAGGTTCATTGCTTGGGTCCTTCATTAGTAGATATTTAACATTTGAGTCATTTAATTTATATTTTGGTATCTTTTTAATTTTCGTAGCCATTTTATTAATGGTAAGAAATAAGATTAAACCGTTTAAAATTTTTGATAAACCCAAGTATGAAAAGACTTATGTAGATGCTAAAGGTAAAACATATCATTATAGTGTGCCACCATTGTTTGCTTTTATTACAACGTTTTTAATTGGTATATTGACAGGTTTATTTGGTATTGGAGGTGGCGCACTAATGACGCCACTAATGCTTATTGTATTTAGATTTCCACCTCATGTAGCTGTTGGAACAAGTATGATGATGATTTTCTTTTCAAGTGTCATGAGTTCTATAGGGCACATTGCTCAAGGTCACGTAGCTTGGGGGTATGCAATCATTTTAATTATTTCTAGTTATTTTGGTGCGAAAATCGGTGTCAAAGTGAATCAATCAATTAAGTCAGATACGGTAGTAACATTATTGAGAACAGTAATGTTGTTAATGGGTATATATTTAATTATTCGTGCGTTGATTTAATACAACTTTAAAAGGAGGACGTCAATTTGAGGCTTACAATTTATCATACGAACGATATTCATAGTCATTTACATGAATACGAACGCATTAAAGCATATATGACAGAACATCGGCCACGACTTAACCATCCTTCTTTATATGTTGATCTAGGTGATCATGTAGATTTATCCGCACCCATAACTGAAGCAACTTTAGGTAAAAAGAATGTGGCATTACTAAATGAAGCAAAATGTGATGTTGCAACAATCGGTAATAATGAAGGGATGACCATTTCACACGAAGCTTTAAATCACCTTTACGACGAAGCAAAATTTATAGTGACATGTAGCAATGTTATAGATGAATCAGGTCATTTACCAAATAATATCGTTTCTTCTTATATTAATGACATAGACGGTGTGAAAATACTATTCGTTGCAGCGACAGCACCTTTTACCCCATTTTATCGTGCACTAAATTGGATTGTTACCGATCCACTTGAATCTATAAAAGAAGAAATTGAACTTCAACGAGGTAAATTTGATGTATTAATCGTGCTAAGTCATTGTGGCATTTTCTTCGATGAAACATTATGCCAAGAATTGCCTGAAATTGATGTCATTTTTGGTAGTCATACGCATCATTATTTTGAACATGGTGAAATCAATAATGGTGTACTGATGGCGGCAGCTGGAAAGTATGGTAATTATCTTGGAGAGGTTAATTTAACTTTTGAGGCACATAAAGTAGTACATAAAACTGCAAAGATTATTCCTTTAGAAACATTACCTGAAGTTGAAACTTCATTTGAAGAAGAAGGAAAAACGTTAATGTCCAATTCAGTAATTCAACATCCAGTAGTGCTTAAGCGTAGTATGAATCACATAACTGAAGCTGCATACTTATTAGCTCAAAGTGTTTGTGAGTATACACATGCACAATGTGCCATCATCAATGCTGGCTTACTCGTTAAAGATATTGTAAAAGATGAAGTGACAGAATATGACATTCATCAAATGTTACCGCATCCGATTAATATGGTAAGGGTTAGACTTTCTGGTGTGAAATTAAAAGAGATTATAACTAAAAGTAATAAACAAGAATATATGTATGAACATGCACAAGGTTTGGGTTTCAGAGGGAATATATTTGGAGGATATATTCTTTATAATTTAGGGTACATTCATTCTACAGGGCGTTACTATCTGAATGGAGAAGAAATCGAAGACGACAAAGAATATGTACTAGGTACGATAGATATGTATACGTTCGGTCGTTATTTCCCAACATTGAAAGAATTACCAAAAGAGTATTTAATGCCAGAGTTTTTAAGAGATATATTTAAAGAAAAATTATTGGAATATTAAAAAGTAAGATTATTGGATTTTCATTTGTCATGAATTTCGATATAATGTTTAAAGATACACTTAACAGGAGGGTATGTGTTGTTATGGCGACAAAAAACGAGGAAATATTACGTAAACCGGATTGGTTGAAAATAAAATTAAATACCAACGAAAACTATACAGGACTTAAGAAGATGATGAGGGAAAAAAATCTTAATACTGTATGTGAAGAAGCTAAATGTCCTAATATACATGAATGTTGGGGTGCACGTCGTACAGCGACATTTATGATTTTAGGTGCCGTATGTACAAGAGCTTGTCGTTTTTGTGCGGTTAAGACAGGTTTACCTAATGAACTTGATTTAAATGAGCCTGAACGTGTAGCTGAATCAGTTGAATTAATGAATTTGAAACACGTTGTTATCACTGCTGTTGCGCGTGATGATTTAAGAGATGCTGGTTCAAATGTTTATGCTGAGACAGTACGTAAAGTTAGAGAAAGAAATCCATTTACAACGATTGAAATTTTACCATCAGATATGGGCGGGGACTATGATGCGTTAGAAACATTAATGGCGTCAAGACCTGACATTTTAAACCATAATATTGAAACTGTTCGTCGCTTAACACCGAGAGTTCGTGCGCGTGCGACTTACGACAGAACATTAGAGTTTTTACGTCGTTCAAAAGAATTACAACCGGATATCCCAACTAAATCAAGTATTATGGTTGGATTAGGTGAAACTATAGAAGAAATTTATGAAACGATGGATGATTTACGTGCGAATGATGTAGATATTTTAACGATTGGTCAATATTTACAACCTTCACGTAAACATTTAAAGGTTCAAAAATATTACACGCCTTTAGAGTTTGGTAAATTAAGAAAAGTGGCAATGGATAAAGGGTTTAAACATTGCCAAGCTGGACCTTTAGTACGTAGTTCTTATCATGCGGATGAGCAAGTAAATGAAGCTGCTAAAGAAAAGCAACGCCAAGGTGAGGCACAGTTAAATAGTTAATATTTAACCATTAATAAGGCATAAAGGCTTAGTTTGTACAAAACGAACGTGTCATAGAAGTAATCATTATTTTTATGAAACACTAAAAGTATAAACTGAGCCTTTCATTGTCATAGATAGGTGAAGAATTTGATAAAAGTAGATCAACATTACTTTGAATTAATAGAAAATTATCGCGAATGTTTTAATGAAGAACAATTTATTGCTAGGTATTCAGATATTTTAGATAAATATGATTACATAGTTGGTGACTATGGTTACGATCAATTACGATTAAAAGGTTTTTACAAAGATTCTAATAAAAAAGCAGAGATGAGTAAACGTTTTTCAAATATTCAAGATTACATATTTGAATATTGTAACTTTGGTTGTCCTTACTTTGTATTAAGACATTTGTCTAAACAAGAGGTTAAAAAGTTAATCGAAGAAGTTCATCCGTCTGATGTGATAGATGACGACAATAAACTTCAAGATGTGAAGATTAAGCCAACCATTCAAGATACTGAACATTAATAAAACCCTTAGCTAGATTGAAAATGGGAATCATGCAATTCAAGCATGGACCTGTAATCTAGTTAGGGGTTTTTATCTTTAATGAATGACTTCATTTAAATACTCAGTAATTTCATCGCCTTCTTCAGCATTTACACCTAAAATATGAGCGATATAGCCTTCTTCTTTTAAATCATCAGTACCGATAATACCGAATTTATTTGTTTGCATATTAAGTACGAGTGTCTTACCATAATGTCTATTTGTATGGACTAACATCAAATCATATCGACTATGCTCGCCAACAAAACCAACAAACTGAACTTGACTCTCTTCGTTGTCATCATATAAATACATATCAATCATTTTGTAGCGACTCCTTTTAAAAGTAGTAAAGTTAGTATAACGACAAATGAAGTATACTGCAAAATTATGATAATATATAAGTGAGAGGTGACAAGGAATGTATTTTGTAGACAAAGATAAACTAACTCAGAAATTAGCCTATTTACAAGCATTAACTGATGATTATCATGAGAGCAAGCACAATCATTATGCATTTGAACGGATTGCTGAAATGTTGATAGAATCATCGGTAGATATAGGGAATATGATTATCGATGCATTTATTTTAAGGGATCCTGGTAATTATAAAGATGTGATTGATATATTAGAACTAGAAAATGTTATTACTAAAGAAACACAGCAGGCGATTAATAAAACTGTCGGTATTCGTAAACAATTTACATATGATTACACAGCCTTAGATATTAAGATTATCATGCCAATGTTTGATGACGCATTACCTTATTACAAACAATTTATTACAGAAGTAACGACATTTTTACATCAAGAAAATGTACCAGTAACAGCTTTTGGTAAAGGAGAAAATCAATAATGAAACAGTATAAAGCGTATTTAATCGATTTAGATGGCACAATGTATATGGGAACAGATGAGATTGATGGAGCAAAACAATTCATCGATTATTTAAATGTAAAAGGCATTCCTCATTTATACGTAACTAATAATTCAACAAAAACACCTGAGCAAGTAACTGAAAAATTACGTGAAATGCACATTGATGCTAAACCAGAAGAGGTTGTAACGTCAGCGTTAGCCACTGCTGATTATATTTCAGAACAATCACCAGGAGCATCAGTATATATGTTAGGTGGGAGTGGTTTAAATACTGCGTTAACCGAAGCGGGACTTGTCATTAAAAATGACGAGCATGTTGATTATGTAGTTATTGGACTTGACGAACAAGTTACATATGAAAAGCTTGCGATTGCAACGTTAGGTGTAAGAAATGGTGCAACATTTATTTCTACAAATCCTGATGTATCAATTCCTAAAGAGCGTGGTTTATTACCTGGTAATGGTGCTATTACAAGTGTTGTAAGTGTATCGACAGGTGTATCGCCACAATTTATTGGTAAACCAGAACCGATTATTATGGTTAAAGCATTAGAAATTTTAGGATTAGATAAATCCGAAGTTGCTATGGTAGGCGATTTGTACGATACCGATATTATGTCTGGTATTAACGTAGGTATGGATACGATTCATGTACAAACAGGTGTATCTACGTTAGAAGATGTGCAAAATAAAAATGTGCCACCAACGTATTCTTTTAAAGATTTAAATGAAGCAATAGCTGAATTAGAAAAATAGATATAGTCATTTTATAAAGTAGGTGAATTGATTTGGTAAAAATAGTTGTTTCGAGGAAAATCCCAGATAAATTTTATCAACAATTAAGTAAACTTGGTGACGTTGTTATGTGGCAAAAATCATTAGTGCCTATGCCTAAAGATCAATTTGTGACAGCACTTCGTGACGCAGATGCTTGTTTTATTACATTAAGTGAACAGATCGATGCAGAAATTTTAGCGCAATCACCAAATTTAAAAGTAATTGCGAATATGGCTGTAGGATATGACAACATCGATGTTGAAAGTGCAACAGCGAATAACGTGGTTGTCACGAATACACCAAATGTACTTACTGAAACAACTGCAGAATTAGGATTTACATTAATGCTTGCTATAGCACGCCGTATTGTAGAAGCTGAAAAATATGTAGAAGCAGATGCATGGCAAAGCTGGGGTCCTTATTTATTGTCAGGTAAAGATGTCTTCAATTCAACTATTGGAATATATGGTATGGGAGATATTGGTAAAGCTTTTGCAAGAAGGTTGCAAGGGTTTAATACTAATATTCTTTATCATAATCGATCAAGACATAAAGATGCAGAGGCGGACTTTAATGCAACATATGTTTCTTTTGAAACGTTGTTAGCAGAAAGTGATTTTATCATCTGTACAGCGCCACTTACAAAAGAAACACATCATAAATTTAATGCTGAAGCATTTGAACAAATGAAAAATGATGCAATTTTTATTAATATCGGTAGAGGACAAATTGTAGATGAAACAGCATTAATCGATGCACTAGACAATAAAGAAATTTTAGCATGTGGTTTAGATGTATTAGCAAATGAACCGATTGATCATACACATCCATTAATGGGACGTGATAATGTTCTGATTACACCACACATTGGTAGCGCATCAGTAACAACACGGGACAATATGATTCAATTATGTATTAATAATATAGAAGCGGTTATGACAAATCAGGTACCACATACTCCAGTAAATTGAAAATAAGTATGGTTTTTAATCATTGGTAAAACAAGCAAAGCAATTGTTAAATATGTTATGCTTGACTTGCGAATGTATATATTTGCGCTGATGATAATTCAATAACATTATAAACTCGTCATATTAATGTGATGAGTTTATTTGATTTTGACGTATATAACAAAATTGTTATATAGACTGTAATTGTTTATTGTTTAAATAACCTTTAAAATGAATGATGTTCTCAACAAAGTGTATCATTTACAATAATTGAGTGATGACAACCAATTACTATGTTGAATCTATAAAATTAAAATTGAATTTCATTATGAATATCGATATAATGAATTGTAAAAAACAAATTTTAAAACGTATTTTATATTGAACGGTCTTTATAAAGGCGTTTTTACTAAGAACTTTAAGAGGTGCAATATGAAATCTAAAAGTAAACAGCCACCTAATAAATATGTTGAAGCATTCAAACCATATTTATTAACACTATTGTATTTGGCAATATTTATTACTTTATATTTAATTTATGGCAGTGGCGACACACACAATAACTTCATTTATAATGAGTTCTAATGAGGGAGACTTAATATGACAGATATTATTAACAAGCTGCAAGCGTTTGCGGATGCAAATCCACAAAGCATTGCTGTTAGACACACAACTGATGAATTAACTTATCAACAGTTAATGGATGAGTCTAGTAAATTAGCACATCGATTACAAGGTAGTAAGAAACCGATGATTTTATTCGGTCACATGTCACCATATATGATTGTTGGGATGATTGGTGCCATTAAAGCAGGATGTGGATATGTACCTGTAGACACTTCAATTCCTGAAGACCGTATTAAAATGATTATTAACAAGGTTCAACCAGAGTTTGTATTTAATACGACTGATGAATCATTTGAAAGTTTAGAAGGCGAAGTATTTACAATAGAAGATATTAAAACATCTCAAGACCCAGTAATTTTTGATAGTCAGATTAAAGATAACGACACAGTATACACAATCTTTACATCTGGTTCTACTGGGGAACCTAAAGGTGTTCAAATTGAATATGCAAGTTTAGTTCAATTTACTGAGTGGATGTTAGAACTTAATAAATCAGGAAATGAACAACAATGGCTTAACCAAGCGCCATTTTCATTTGATTTATCTGTAATGGCTATTTATCCATGTTTAGCATCAGGCGGTACATTAAATCTTGTAGATAAAAACATGATTAATAAACCTAAATTATTAAATGAAATGCTAACAGCAACACCGATTAACATTTGGGTATCAACACCATCATTTATGGAAATGTGTTTATTATTACCAACGCTTAATGAAGAACAATATGGTAGTCTTAACGAATTCTTCTTCTGTGGTGAAATTCTACCTCACAGAGCAGCAAAAGCGTTAGTAAACCGTTTCCCAAGTGCGACGATTTACAACACATATGGTCCAACTGAAGCTACGGTAGCAGTTACAAGTATTCAAATTACACAAGAAATCTTAGATCAATATCCGACATTACCTGTTGGCGTTGAAAGACCAGGCGCAAGATTATCTACTACAGATGAAGGTGAACTTGTTATCGAAGGTCAAAGTGTAAGTTTAGGATACTTAAAAAATGACCAAAAAACAGCTGAAGTATTTAATTTCGATGACGGTATTCGTACATATCACACTGGTGATAAAGCGAAGTTTGAAAATGGTCAATGGTTCATTCAAGGTCGTATTGATTTCCAAATCAAATTGAATGGCTACAGAATGGAATTAGAAGAAATTGAAACACAATTACGCCAGTCTGAGTTCGTAAAAGAAGCGATTGTTGTACCTGTATATAAAAATGATAAAGTTATTCATTTAATTGGTGCAATTGTGCCAACGACTGAAGTTACGGACAATGCAGAAATGACTAAAAATATTAAAAATGACTTGAAATCACGCTTACCAGAGTATATGATTCCTAGAAAGTTTGAATGGATGGAACAATTGCCATTGACTTCAAATGGTAAAATTGACAGAAAGAAAATTGCAGAGGTAATTAACGGATGATTCCATATGGTGATTTTACATTCTTCTTAATTGCTTTAATTGCATTATTACCAGTCATTATACTTGGATTTTTAGGTAAGCGAAGTTACATTTATAATGGCGTAGTTACAGCATTTATGATTGTGTTAATCTTTTCTTCTGATAAACATAATCTGTTTGACCAAAAGTATTTAAGTGTTCAATTAATTAGTTTTATTATTTACGTCGTATGGCAAGTTTTATTGATAATGTTTTATTATCATTCAAAACCAAAAAATAATTCATTTTCAAAATTTGTAACTGTAATGGTTTTATCAATATTGCCATTAGCACTTGTGAAAGTGTTACAAAGTACATGGTTAGGTGGACATCAGATTCACTTCCATGAAAGTAAATTAATTGAATTTGTTGGTTTCTTAGGAATTTCTTATGTTACATTCAAAAGTGTGCAGTTAATTATGGAAATTCGTGATGGTTCTATCAAAGAAATTAAAGTATGGAAATTAATTCAATTTATTTCATTCTTCCCAACGATTTCATCTGGACCAATCGATCGTTACAAACGTTTCGTTAAAGACGATAAAAAAGTACCAACAGGCAATGAATATCGTGAATTAGTATTAAAAGCAATTCACATGATTATGCTTGGTTTCTTGTATAAATATATTGTTGCTTACTTTATTAACACATATGCAATCATGCCGTTACAATTAGACTTACATGGCTTTGTCAATTTGTGGTTATATATGTACGCATACAGCTTATATTTATTCTTTGACTTTGCAGGTTATAGTTTATTTGCGATAGCATTTAGTTATTTATTCGGTATTAAAACACCACCAAACTTCGATAAACCTTTCAAAGCGAAAAATATTAAAGATTTCTGGAATAGATGGCATATGACATTATCATTCTGGTTCAGAGATTGTATTTACATGAGATCTTTATTCTACATGTCTCGTAAAAAATTATTGAAGAGTCAATTTGCAATGTCTAACGTGGCATTCTTAATCAACTTCTTCATAATGGGAATTTGGCATGGTATCGAAGTGTATTACATTGTTTATGGTTTATACCATGCAGCATTGTTTATAGGTTATGGCTATTATGAACGTTGGCGTAAGAAACATCCGCCACGTTGGCAAAATGGTTTCACAACAGCACTTAGCATTGTGATTACATTCCACTTTGTAACATTTGGCTTTTTAATCTTCTCAGGTAAACTTATATAATAAAGGAGAATTTAATTATGGAATTTAGAGAACAAGTATTAAATTTATTAGCAGAAGTAGCAGAAAATGATATTGTAAAAGAAAATCCAGACGTAGAAATTTTTGAAGAAGGTATTATTGATTCTTTCCAAACAGTTGGATTATTATTAGAGATTCAAAATAAACTTGATATCGAAGTATCTATTATGGACTTTGATAGAGATGAGTGGGCAACACCAAATAAAATCGTTGAAGCATTAGAAGAGTTACGATGAAATTAAAACCTTTTTTACCCATTTTAATTAGTGGAGCGGTATTCATTGTCTTTCTATTATTACCTGCTAGTTGGTTTACAGGATTAGTAAATGAAAAGACTGTAGAAGATAATAGAACTTCATTGACAGATCAAGTACTAAAAGGCACACTCATTCAAGATAAGTTATACGAATCAAACAAGTATTATCCTATATACGGCTCTAGTGAATTAGGTAAAGATGACCCATTTAATCCTGCAATTGCATTAAATAAGCATAACGCCAACAAAAAAGCATTCTTATTAGGTGCTGGTGGTTCTACAGACTTAATTAACGCAGTTGAACTTGCATCACAGTATGATAAATTAAAAGGTAAGAAATTAACATTTATTATTTCACCACAATGGTTTACAAACCATGGTTTAACGAATCAAAACTTTGATGCTCGTATGTCTCAAACTCAAATTAATCAAATGTTCCAGCAGAAAAACATGTCTACTGAATTAAAACGTCGTTATGCACAACGTTTATTACAGTTTCCACATGTACACAATAAAGAATACTTGAAATCTTATGCTAAAAACCCTAAAGAAACTAAAGATAGTTATATTTCTGGTTTTAAAGAGAATCAATTGATTAAAATAGAAGCGATTAAATCATTGTTTGCAATGGATAAATCTCCATTAGAACATGTTAAACCTGCTACAAAACCAGACGCTTCTTGGGATGAGATGAAACAAAAAGCAGTTGAAATTGGTAAAGCTGATACTACATCGAATAAATTTGGTATTAGAGATCAATACTGGAAATTAATTCAAGAAAGTAAGCGTAAAGTTAGACGTGACTACGAATTCAATGTTAATTCTCCAGAATTCCAAGATTTAGAATTACTTGTAAAAACAATGCGTGCTGCTGGTGCAGATGTTCAATATGTAAGTATTCCATCAAACGGTGTATGGTATGACCACATTGGTATCGATAAAGAACGTCGTCAAGCAGTTTATAAAAAAATCCATTCTACTGTTGTAGATAATGGTGGTAAAATTTACGATATGACTGATAAAGATTATGAAAAATATGTTATCAGTGATGCCGTACACATCGGTTGGAAAGGTTGGGTTTATATGGATGAGCAAATTGCGAAACATATGAAAGGTGAACCACAACCTGAAGTAGATAAACCTAAAAATTAAAATACAAATAGCACATAACTCAACGATTTTGATTGAGCGTATGTGCTATTTTTATATTTTAAATTTCATAGAATAGAATAGAAATATACGCTTGGATATGTGGCAATAATAAAATAATTAATCAGATAAATAGTATAAAATAACTTTCCCATCAGTCCAATTTGACAGCGAAAAAAGACAGGTAATAACTGATTATAAATAATTCAGTATTCCTGTCTTTGTTGTTATTCATAATATGTTCTGTTAACTTAATATCTTTATATTAGAATACTTGTTCTACTTCTATTACACCAGGCACTTCTTCGTGTAATGCACGCTCAATACCAGCTTTAAGAGTGATTGTAGAACTTGGGCATGTACCACATGCACCATGTAATTGTAATTTAACAATACCGTCTTCCACGTCAATCAATGAGCAGTCGCCACCATCACGTAATAAAAATGGACGAAGACGTTCAATAACTTCTGCTACTTGATCAAACATCGTTGTATCTTCAGTAGGCATCAGGCAAGTCTCCTTTCGAGAGATGAATTTGATAATCTTTATTAGTATATTATAATAGATAGTGTAATAAAAATCTATCAAACCAATGGGGGATAAATATATGGAGCACGTGAGTGTGGTAGTATATGGGGCAGATGTTATATGTGCAAGTTGCGTTAATGCGCCAACATCGAAAGATATTTATGACTGGCTACAGCCGCTATTAAAAAGAAAATACCCAAATATATCATTTAAATATACGTATATAGATATTACAAAAGATAATGACAACTTAACAGATCATGATTTACAATTTATTGAAAGAATAGAACAAGATGAACTATTTTATCCATTAATTACAATGAACGATGAATATGTAGCAGATGGTTATATACAAACAAAGCAAATCACTCGATTTATAGACCAAAAGCTTGTGAATGAATAATATACACATAACAAAAAGCAATGTCAGTAATAGTGTGAACTGACATTGCTTTTTAATTTTAACCATTATGATATTTATATAACCAAAGTACGCCGGATTTTAAAATAGAAGCGAGTCGTCCTGTTACAGTGCGGTCCATGATATATGCAAAACCTTGTTTATCTCCTAATGACCCAACGATACCTTGTACCTTTAGTTCCGGCATTTTGTCAGGTAATGGTTCATTTAGCCATTGCTTTTTAAGCACATCGGCAATTTGATCACCTTGAACTTCGGCTAACTGAGCACTTGGCGCATGTGGTAAATCAGCACAATCACCAACTACATAGACGTTACGATATGTTGGTACTTGATGATACTGGTTAACTATCACGCGTCCATTACTATTTATATCAATCGGCAAGTTACGAACAACTTCAACAGGTTGAATTCCTGCTGTCCATACAACTAAATCAATATCTTTAGGTTCATCACAGTTATATATTTTACCAGGTTCAACTTTATTAATATTTGAATTTGGAACAACGGTAACATTATTTTTGGCGAACCATTTCGCAACATACTTACTTAATTTTTCTGGAAAATTTCTTAAAATTCGCGGCCCACGGTCATAAAGATATATTTCCAAGTCTGATCTACTTTCTCTTAATTCGCTGGCAAGTTCTATGCCACTTAATCCAGCACCAACGATACCAACTTTAGCACCTTCTGGTAGTTCACTAATACTATGGAAAGTATCCCGAGCCTTTGAGAGTGTTTGAATACTATGTGTATATTCTTCGGCTCCTGGAACGTTATGATACTTATCTTCACATCCTAAACCAATGATTAGCTCATCATAATCAATTTTAGAATTACCGACTGAGACAATTTGAGCATCTAAATCTATGTCGTTAATTTCACCATAAACTGTATTCACTTGTGGATGATTAGGGAATTTCATGCGAACATCTTTATCTGATTTCGTGCCCGCAGCTAAAGCATAGAATTCTGGTTTCAATCCATGAAATGGCATACGATCAACTAATGTGACTGTATAATCTTGTGGTAAAGAAGTAGTTAAAATGCGTGACATGATACGCATATTACCATATCCGCCGCCTAACAAAACTAAGTTTTTCATAATGAAGTACCCCTTTTATATGTTAATATTTACTTTAATTTTGAAAAGATCAAAGTGCATAGATATATTTGTTAATGAACAGTTATAAAATGCAAGTGTCTTTGATTCATCAATAACCCCTAAAAAAGTAAATATGTATTTATATGCTTATTATATATTTTTTTGAAAATGACTACAAATAAATATTTGTACTAACTAAGGCACTATTACATAACTGGGATAAGAAACATCAGTTGTTGGTAATTGAGCACATCATGTTAAAATACCAGTTTTAAAATGCTATAATATTGTAACAAATGAAATAAGAAGGTGAAGTATGAATCCGATCGTAGAATTTTGTCTCTCTAACATGGCAAAAGGTGGAGATTATGTTTTTAATCAACTGGAAAATGACCCAGATGTCGATGTGTTAGAGTATGGTTGCCTGACACATTGTGGTATATGTTCAGCCGGGTTGTATGCTTTAGTAAATGGTGATATTGTTGAAGGTGATTCGCCGGAAGAATTATTACAAAATATATATGCACATATAAAAGAAACATGGATTTTTTAAGGAGGAGTTATCATGCCAACAGTTATATTAACAGAAGCAGCTGCCTACGAAGTAAAAGATATGCTTAAAGCAAATGAAATGCCAGATGGCTATTTAAAAATTAAAGTGAATGGTGGCGGGTGCACTGGTTTAACATACGGTATGGGTGCAGAAGAAGCGCCTGGTGAAAATGATGAAGTCTTAGAATACTTTGGATTAAAAGTATTAGTAGACAAAGAAGATGCACCCGTATTAAATGGTACGACTATTGATTTTAAGCAATCATTAATGGGTGGCGGTTTCCAAATCGACAATCCTAATGCAATTGCTTCATGTGGCTGTGGTAGTTCATTTAGAACTGCAAAAGTTGCAGGTAATCCTGAAAATTGCTAATAAAATAACTTTTTAATGGTTAACCCAATTTTTGGGATACAAATTGATATCAATTATGATTAGGGACATATTTGATTATGTCCTATTTTTACGTAAAGATATTTTGTTTTATTAAAAAGCTTATTGAAAATTAAGAATCTCACTATAAATAGTATTTTAAATGATCGTGATAACGGATACATTTTTAATCGAAATCAGGCTACGAAAAAATTAATTAATTTTTTCACAATCTGACTGAATCTTGCTTGAAAATATAACATAAAAGCTATAGAATTAGTATTGGATTAAAAATGTCTTTTTTGTGAACATCACAGGTTTTTACATAATTTAAAAGACTTAAATAACAAAATGATGATAAACTAGTATACATTGTGGTAAAAGTAGTAATGACCAGTTGTTACTAGTAATTATCAGCATTTGGTTAAAAAAATATGAAAGCTTAGGTGAAATTAAATGGCTCAAGATCGTAAAAAAGTACTTGTACTTGGTGCTGGTTATGCAGGTTTACAAACTGTAACTAAATTGCAAAAAGCGATATCAACAGAAGAAGCAGAAATTACGCTTATTAATAAAAATGAATATCACTATGAAGCAACATGGTTACATGAAGCATCAGCAGGTACACTAAACTATGAAGATGTATTATATCCTGTGGAAAGTGTCTTGAAGAAAGACAAAGTGAACTTTGTTCAAGCAGAAGTAACAAAAATTGACCGTGATGCTAAAAAGGTAGAAACAAATCAAGGTATTTATGACTTTGATATTTTAGTAGTAGCATTAGGTTTCGTTAGTGAAACATTCGGCATCGAAGGTATGAAAGATTATGCTTTCCAAATTGAAAATGTTATCACAGCACGTGAATTATCACGTCATATCGAAGACAAATTTGCTAACTATGCAGCATCAAAAGAAAAAGATGATAACGATTTATCTATCTTAGTTGGTGGTGCTGGATTCACTGGTGTTGAATTCTTAGGTGAATTAACAGACAGAATTCCTGAATTATGTAGCAAATATGGTGTGGATCAAAATAAAGTTAAAATCACTTGTGTTGAAGCAGCACCTAAAATGTTACCAATGTTCTCAGAAGAATTAGTTAACCACGCAGTTAGCTACTTAGAAGACCGCGGTGTTGAATTTAAAATTGCTACACCAATCGTTGCTTGTAACGAAAAAGGTTTTGTAGTTGAAGTAGATGGTGAAAAACAACAATTAAATGCAGGTACTTCAGTATGGGCAGCTGGTGTACGTGGTAGTAAATTAATGGAAGAATCATTTGAAGGCGTTAAACGTGGACGTATCGTTACAAAGCAAGATTTAACAATCAATGGTTACGACAACATTTTTGTTATTGGTGACTGTTCAGCGTTTATCCCAGCTGGAGAAGAACGTCCATTACCAACTACAGCACAAATTGCAATGCAACAAGGTGAAAGTGTTGCTAAAAACATTAAACGCATCTTAAATGGTGAATCAACTGAAGAATTCGAATACGTTGATCGTGGAACTGTTTGTTCTTTAGGTTCACATGACGGTGTAGGTATGGTATTTGGTAAACCTATCGCTGGTAAAAAAGCAGCATTCATGAAAAAAGTGATTGATACACGTGCGGTATTCAAAATCGGTGGTATCGGTTTAGCATTCAAAAAAGGTAAATTCTAGGCTTTAAATAAAGTTTCAGCTAAACACATAAAATTAAATTATTCATTTATAAAGTCCTTCAGTGTCACTGAAGGGCTTTATTGTTGTACAATTTGAAGTGAGTAACATATCAAATCTAAGGAGGTACATTATGAATTTTAAATTAAATAACACACTAAGCAACGAAATAAATACATTGATTATTGGTATACCAGAACATTTAAATCAGTTAGAGCGCATTAGTTTTAATCATATCGATATTACAGAATCACTTGAAAGACTAAAACATCAACATATTATTGGTAGTAAAGTTGGGAAGATTTATACAACTGCATTTGATGTACAAGATCAAACATATCGTTTAATTACAGTTGGTTTAGGAAACTTAAAAGCACGTAGTTATCAAGATATGTTGAAAATATGGGGACATCTTTTCCAATACATAAAGTCAGAACACATTGAAGATACTTATTTACTTATGGATTCATTTATTTCAAAATATGATCAGTTATCAGATGTATTAATGGCATGCGGTATTCAAAGTGAGCGTGCAACATATGAATTCGATCATTATAAATCAAGTAAGAAGGCACCGTTTAAGACGAATTTAAACCTTATTAGTGAATCATTAATTGAATTAGATTTCATTCATGAGGGTATCAGTATTGGCCAATCCATTAATTTGGCAAGAGACTTTAGTAATATGCCACCGAATGTATTAACACCACAAACATTTGCAGAAGATATTGTTAATCATTTTAAAAATACAAAGGTCAAAGTAGATGTTAAAGATTATGACACTTTAGTTTCTGAAGGATTCGGACTTTTACAAGCAGTAGGTAAAGGTAGTAAGCATAAACCGAGATTAGTAACCATCACATATAATGGCAAAGACAAAGATGAAGCACCAATTGCCTTAGTTGGTAAAGGTATAACGTATGATTCTGGTGGTTATAGTATTAAAACGAAGAATGGCATGGCTACAATGAAGTTTGACATGTGTGGCGCTGCGAATGTCGTTGGTATCATTGAAGCGGCTAGTCGTTTACAACTGCCTGTAAATATTGTCGGAGTGCTTGCTTGTGCTGAAAATATGATAAATGAAGCATCAATGAAGCCAGATGATGTATTTACAGCATTAAGTGGTGAAACTGTAGAAGTAATGAATACAGACGCTGAAGGTAGATTAGTCCTTGCAGATGCTGTGTATTATGCAAATCAATATCAGCCTAGTGTGATTATGGACTTTGCTACATTAACGGGTGCAGCAATTGTTGCACTAGGCGATGATAAAGCTGCTGCATTTGAATCGAATAGTAAAGTGATATTAAACGATATATTACAAATAAGTTCTAAAGTCGATGAAATGGTATTTGAATTACCGATTACTGCAACCGAACGTGCAAGTATTAAACACAGTGATATCGCTGATTTAGTTAACCATACGAATGGACAAGGTAAAGCGCTATTTGCGGCAAGTTTTGTAACACATTTTAGTGGTCAAACACCTCACATTCATTTCGATATTGCAGGTCCAGCAACGACTAATAAAGCTTCATATAATGGTCCAAAAGGGCCAACAGGATTTATGATTCCGACGATAGTACAATGGTTAAAACAACAATAATTTAATTATTTGCCTGATACAACTTGTGTCTTGATATACATTTCTAATTTAACTCTTGAAAGTATAAAGGATCGCATTGTATCAGGCATTTTCATTGTTGTAAGAAAATATAAATCGCATATCCTTGTGAGCATAAATCAACTTGACTAGCATTGCAAAAAAATATTATAAGCATATGTTCATTCAGTCAACGACTACTAATATTACATTTTAGAACTTAGGATTTTGATTGGTGTTCCAAGCTTGTAAAATTGTTTAATTTAATGAAAGCTAAAATTATTTTAAGAAAGACAATTAACTAAAAAATAAAGATTATTGGTATAGTTTGCTATTGACAGGTGTTAAAGCTACTGATACTATGTAGTCTATAAACGCTTTAGTTCGATAGAGTGATAAAGGATGGTTGTCATATGATAAATGCAGTAGTAATAGCAGTAATTTTAATGATTGTGCTATGTTTATGTCGATTAAACGTAGTTATAAGCTTATTTATCAGTGCGCTAGTTGGTGGCGTAGTATCAGGTATGAGCATTGAAAAAGTAATTAATGTATTCGGAAAAAATATAGTCGATGGTGCTGAGGTAGCATTAAGCTATGCCTTATTAGGTGGATTTGCAGCATTAATTTCATACAGTGGTATCACAGACTATTTAGTAGGAAAAATTATAAATGCAATACACGCTGAAAATAGTCGATGGTCAAGAGTTAAAGTAAAAGTGACAATAATTATTGCATTATTAGCTATGAGTATCATGAGTCAAAACTTAATTCCTGTACATATTGCATTCATTCCAATTGTCATCCCACCATTGTTAAGTCTGTTTAATGACTTAAAAATAGATAGACGTTTAATCGGTTTGATTATCGGTTTTGGTTTATGTTTCCCGTATGTGTTATTACCATATGGATTCGGTCAAATTTTCCAGCAAATTATTCAAAGTGGCTTTGCAAAGGCAAATCACCCAATTGAGTTTAATATGATTTGGAAAGCAATGCTTATTCCTTCAATGGGGTATATTGTTGGCTTACTTATCGGTTTATATGTATATCGTAAACCACGTGAATATGAAACACGTAAAATTTCAGATAGTGACAATGTTACAGAGTTAAAACCATATATCTTAATAGTAACAATTGTAGCAATACTAGCTACATTTTTAGTACAAACATTTACAGATTCAATGATTTTTGGTGCACTGGCAGGGGTACTCGTATTCTTTATTTCACGTGCATATAATTGGTATGAATTAGATGCTAAGTTTGTTGAAGGTATTAAAATTATGGCTTATATTGGTGTAGTTATTTTAACAGCAAATGGATTTGCTGGTGTAATGAATGCTACTGGTGATATAGATGAATTAGTTAAAACTTTAACAAGTATTACTGGTGATAATAAATTATTTAGCATTATCATGATGTATGTGATAGGTTTAATTGTCACTTTAGGTATTGGATCATCATTTGCAACAATTCCTATTATCGCATCATTATTCATTCCTTTTGGAGCGTCAATTGGACTAGATACAATGGCATTAATCGCATTGATTGGAACAGCGAGTGCATTAGGTGACTCAGGTTCGCCTGCAAGTGATTCAACATTAGGACCAACTGCGGGATTAAATGTTGATGGCCAACATGATCATATACGTGATACATGTGTACCAAACTTCTTGTTTTATAATATTCCTTTAATGATTTTCGGTACTATTGCTGCTATGGTACTATAAGCATAAAGAGGTGAAAATATGACTCATTTATTAGAGACATTTGAGATGTCAATAGATCACCAGGAAGATGGTTTAGTTGTTATTTCTATGCCTGTTACTGATAAAGTAAAACAACCATTTGGATATTTACATGGTGGGGCTTCGATTGCTTTAGGTGAAACAGCATGTTCATTAGGATCTGCTAATTTAATTGATACAACCAAATTTATTCCATTAGGTTTAGAGATGAATGCTAACCATATTCATTCTGCTAAAGATGGTCGTGTTACTGCGACAGCTGAAATTATTCATCGAGGTAAGTCGACACATGTATGGGATATAAAAATTAAGAATGACAAAGAACAATTAATTACAGTTATGCGTGGTACAGTTGCTATTAAACCTTTAAAATAAAAGAACTGCTAGCTGAAATGTTATGAGATATTCATAACTACGGCTAGCAGTTTTTTTATGCGCTATATTGTTGTAGTTTTAGAAATGCTTGTTCAATGCGTTCGGCAGCTTTACGGCCCCCCATAACATTTCTACCAAATGGTCCTAATTCTAAGTCTGCAAAGCATCCTGCGACAAATAGATTTGGTATCCATTCTAATTTTTCGGAAATAACAGGGTAATTACATTCGTTGATAGGTGCATCATAATTTTGTATTAATTGCTTAATAAGTGGTTGTGACATAAAATCTTGTTCAAAACCAGTTGCAACCATAATCTGTTGATATGGAACAGAATCATTTTCAGTGTTAATTACACCACCACTAATTTGAGTGATAGGTGTTTTATGCACATTTATACGACCATTTTTAATATGTTTTTTAAGGCGTAAGTACAGTTCGTGAGGCATTGATCCTTTATGACGTTCGCGTTGTACAATGGCATTTCTTTCAGGCATGCTTTTAGTACTTAAAAATGAAGACATATTTTTCGGACCTAACCAACCAGGATCAGCATCAAAGTCATGTATTTCAATATCTTTATTTAGCCATAAATGAATCTTTTTATCGTTATCATGATTTAACAATTTAAGTGCAAGATGTGCAGCAGTAATGCCGCTACCAACGATATGATCGGTCTTATCATATACTACTTGATCAAGTTCTTTCTCGAAGATATGATTTACATTCTGTTTGTCTTTTAAAATGTCAGGCATAAACGGAATATTTGTACTGCCTATTGCAATAACGACGCAATCTGTAGTGATAATTTGTCCATCTTCTAACTTGATATGCCATTTGTCTTCTTGTTTATCTAAAGTTTGAACTAAACCTTGAACCAAGCAATCCTCTAATTGATATTGTTTAGAAGCATGTGCAATATGATCCATAAACATTGTCAATTCAGGTCGTTGATAAGGACCATAAAAAGCATTTGTATATTGGTGCTGTTTAGCGAATTGTTTTAGATGGAACGGTTGTGGATGTACGTGATGTACAATCGGTGATCTTAAATAAGGCATTTCTATTCGATTTGTATATGAGTTAAACCTTTGGCAAAAAGTTTCGTGTGGGTCAATGATTGTTAATCGGTCTGTTGTTAATCCGCTTGATAATAGTTTTTGTGCGATTGCAGTTCCCTGTATGCCACCGCCGATAATTGTCCAATGCATAATAAAACCTCTCTCTTTTTAAAACGTAATCGTTACGATTTATAATTATTATTATCATAATACATAACGACATGAAAGGCAATTAAATTAAAGAGATATATGTAGATAGGGCGAATCTGTAGTCAAAGAAAAAATCATTGAAAAAGAGGTAACAATGTCAAAAGAAAACAGCAGTAAAATCATTCCTAATTTGGAATCATCTTACTGCTGTTTGTTGTTGATTTATATTCATGATTTTGTTATATAATCTACAATTTTGTGTCTTTTAAGTCTTCCGAAATTTCATCGACTTTAGTCTTTTTAGTATAAGGCGTTTTAATATTATATGCTGCTTTCATAATCATATGACTTGAAAGAGGACCTGTAATTAATACAAAGATAATCGCAACGATTAATTGCATATTTACAAAACCTTGAGTAGCAATAAAATATAAAAACGTACCAAATAGTAATGACATTGCACCTAATGTTGATGCTTTTCCGGCAGCATGTGCACGTGAATATACATCTTCAAGTCTCAATAATCCTATAGCTGCTAGGGCGCTAATTAAAGCACCGATGATAACAAAGATAAGTGCAAGACTAATCAGTATGATTTTGATCATGTTCAATCACCTTACCTTTGTCCATAAATTTAGAGAATACTGCAGTACCTAAAAAAGCTAATATACCAATCATCATAATAACGACAATCATGTATTTAATATTTAATAAAATACTGAATAATGCTATAACTGCCATTAATTGAAGACCAATCGCATCTAATGCGACAACACGATCGGCAAGTGATGGGCCTAGCACAACGCGAATGAGCATAGCTAACATAGAAATGACAACTATGATTAATGCAATAACGATAATAACATTATGATTCATTATATTTCGCCCACCTCTCTTACAATTTTCTCTAATGATGTTTTAATACTTTCTACTTCTTGCTCTTTAGTTGAAAAATCTATGGCATGAATATAAATTTTTGTACGATCGTCACTTACACCAAGCACTACAGTACCAGGTGTTAATGTAATTAAATTAGACAGCAAGACAATTTGCCAATCTTTTTTTAAATCTGTGTGATAAACAAAGAATCCTGGTTCATTTTTAATCGAAGGTTTAATAATAATTTTCAAAACATCAAAATTAGCTTTAATCAGTTCGATTAAGAAAATAATAACTAATTTAATAATACGATATAGCGTGATGACATAAAATCTACCTGGTAACACTCTGTGTAAGAGGTAAACAAGAACTAGGCCAAAGATGAAACCTAACACAAAGTTATTCGTTGTGTAACTATTTGTTACAAATAACCAAAACACTGCGATAATAAAGTTTAATACTAATTGTACAGCCATGTTATTTACCTCCTAATACAGCTTTAACGTAGGTTGATGGATTGTAGAATGTTTCTGCACCAGCTTTTACCATTGGATATAAGTAATCTGCTGACAATCCATATAAAACAGTTATCACAACTGCAACGATTGCAATCGTAGTTAAATATTTGACGTCGACTTTGTTATTAAGATCATATCCTTTTGGTTGACCGAAAAAGCCTTGTAGGAATATGCGAATGACAGAATATAATACGACTAAACTTGATAATAAGACGATGACACCACTTAAATAAAATCCTCTTTCAAATGTTGATTGGACAATGAAAAATTTTCCATAAAAGCCACTGAGTGGGGGAATGCCAGCTAAACTTAATGCTGCGATAAAGAATGACCAACCAAGTACAGGATATCGTTTAATTAAGCCACCAAATTGTCTTAAATCAGCAGTGCCTGTAATTTTAATCATAATTCCGATAAGCAAGAATAATGCAAGTTTTACTAACATGTCGTGCAATGTATAGTAAATAGCCCCAATCATACCTGACTCTGTCATCATTGCAACGCCGACTAAGATCACACCTACAGCAATCATGACATTGTATAGGATGATTTTTTTAATGTTGGCATATGCAACAGCACCGACACAACCAAAGATGATCGTTAATAATGCTAAGAATAAAATGACATAATGTGAAAAGCTTACATTATCACTAAAGAATAGGCTCAATGTTCTAGCGATTGCATAAACACCAACTTTTGTTAACAAAGCACCAAAGAATGCAATGATTGGAATTGGTGGTGCATAGTATGCACTAGGTAACCAAACAAACATTGGGAATACGCCAGCTTTTGTAGCAAAAACAAAGATAAATAGTATGAAAACGATATTGACTAAGCCACTGTCATGCGCTGAAAGGTTAGCTAATTTATTGCTTATATCTGCTAGATTCAATGTTCCTACTACTGAATATAAAATCGCTACACCCATTACGAAGAAGGATGACGATACAACGTTAACAAGAACATATTTTATTGTTTCTTGTAGTTGAATTTTTGTAGAACCAATTACTAATAAGAAATAAGATGACATTAAAAATACTTCGAAAAATACGAATAGGTTGAAAATGTCACCAGTTGTGAATGCACCAATGATACCTATTAACATAAATAGTACTGAAAAATAATAATAATATCTTTCACGTTCAATACCAATTGTTTGGTATGAGTATAAAATCACAATAGCTGTAATAATAATACTAGTAATTATTAGTAGGGCACTGAATATGTCTAATACAAAGACAATACTGTATGGTGCTTTCCATGAACCTAGCTCTACGCGTATTGGTCCATGTTTAACAACATTTGCTAAATTGATAATTGCCGCGACCAAGGTTAATAATGTACCGCCTAGTGCGACATAACGCTTTATAATAGGACGCTTTCCAATAAAGACAAGTAATATGGCTGTAATTACTGGAATAACTAGCGTTAACACAAGCATATTACTTTCAATCATCTTCTGGAACTCCTTTCATACTCTCAACGTTATCTGTGCCTAATTCTTTATATGTTCTAAATGCTAATACTAAGAAAAAGGCTGTTGTCGCAAAGGCGATAACGATTGCTGTTAAAATAAGTGCTTGCGGGATAGGATCAACATAGCTTTTTACGTTCGCTTCATAAATTGGAACAGTACCATGTTTAAGTCCGCCCATAGTTATTAAAAATAAATTTGCTGCATGTGTTAATAGTGTAGTTCCCATAACAATTCGTATCAGACTTTTAGACAAAACGAGATAGACACTAATTGCTGTGAGAATACCACTAACAAAAATCATAATAATTTCCACTATTCGTTCTCTCCAATCGAAATAATAATTGTCATGACAGTACCAACTACTGCACATAAAACACCGAAATCAAAGAATACTGCTGTTGTCATATGAACAGGTTCTAATATAAATAACGGTATATCAAATGTGACATGCGTAAAGAAATTTTTGCCTAAAAACCAACTTGCGATAGGCGTCGCAATACAAAAAACTAATCCGATACCTATCAAGATTTTAAAATCTAACGGGAAAATTTTACGCATTGTTTCTATATCAAATGCAATCGTAATGATAACAAGTGAACTTGCGAATAATAATCCGCCGACGAAACCGCCACCAGGTGTATAATGTCCTGCTAAGAAAAGTGAAAAACCAAAGACCATTACCATGAAAAAGATAATAACTGCAGCAAATTGCAAAATTAGATCATTTTGTTGTCTATTCATGATTTTTCACCTCGTTACCTTGCGTTTGACGCTTTTTACGTAATTTAATCATTGTATATACAGCTAATCCTGCGATACCAAGCACAGATGACTCGAATAAAGTATCCATACCACGGAAATCAACAAGTATGACGTTTACCATGTTTTTACCGTGAGCTAAATCATAAACGTGCTCTTGATAAAACTTAGATATCGATTCAAAATGTCTATTTCCGTATGCAATTAAACCGATAATAATGACGGACAAACCAACACCACCAGCAATTAAAGCATTAGTAAGCTGGAATGAGCGCTTTTCATTATAACGATTTAAATTTGGTAAGTGGTAGAAGCATAATAAGAACAATGCTGTTGAAATAGATTCAACGACAAACTGTGTCAATGCTAAGTCGGGTGCTTTAAAGAATATAAACAATACAGACACAGCATATCCAACTGCACTTAACATAATGATGCTAAATAATCTTGATTTAGCGAAAAGAATTAAAAAGGCAGCACTTAATAATAAAATTACGATACAAACTTCGAAAATTCTAATCGGACTAACGTCTTTAAAATTAATGTTGAAAGGTACTGAGAATACAGTGACAAATGTTAATAAAATTAATGCACCAAAAATGATAACTAAATTATTACGTGAATAATCGGTAACATAGCTATTCGTCATCTTTTCAGAGTAGTTTGGAATAACATTTGCACTTCTGTTGTACCAATAATTGAATGTTAGTTTACCAGGTTGTCGTTGCAACAATTTCACCCAATAACTAAATGTCACAATTAGTAAGATACCTAAAATATAAATCACTAATGTTGATAAAAAGGCAGGCGTTAATCCATGGAACATATGGAATTCAACATCATCAATTACCGTATGATTAATCGAAGATGTAGCTGGTTCAATAATCGAATTAGTTAAAATGCCAGGGAATAAACCGAATACAATTACTAATGTAGCTAAAATAGCTGGTGATAAAAGCATTAATATTGATACTTCGTGTGCTTTTTTAGGTAATTGTTCAGGTTTATATTGTCCGAAAAATATATGCATTATAAATTTAATTGAATATACAAATGTGAAGACACTGCCCACTATACCAATGATTGGGAATAGGTAGCCTAATGTATCAACACTGAATAAATTTGCTTGGCTTGCTGTAAATGTTGTTTCTAAAAATGATTCTTTTGATAAGAAACCATTGAACGGTGGTACACCAGCCATACTTAATGCTGTAATAACAGTGATTGTAAATGAAATAGGCATAATTGTTAGTAAGCCACCTAATTTCTTAACATCACGTGTACCAGTAGAATGATCCACTGCACCTGTAATCATAAATAGGGCACCTTTAAATGTTGCATGGTTGATTAAATGGAATATTGCAGCCGTAAATGCAGCAGCATATATTTTGCTATCATCGCCTTGATAGTGATAACTAATGGCACCGATTCCAAGCATCGCCATAATCATACCTAATTGGGATACTGTTGAAAATGCCAGTATACCTTTCAAGTCTTGTTGTTTTGTTGCGTTTAGCGAAGCCCAGAATAATGTAATTAAACCAACGAGTGTGACAGTCCATACCCAACCTTGCGATGCTGCGAAGATTGGTGTCATTCGAGCGATTAAATATAACCCTGCTTTAACCATTGTTGCTGAATGAAGATAAGCACTGACTGGTGTAGGTGCTTCCATTGCATCTGGTAGCCAAATATAAAATGGAAACTGAGCAGATTTTGTAAAAGCACCAATCATGATTAAAATCATCGCAAAAATGAAGAATGGGCTATTTTGAATTTCAGAAGCATGTTGAATCATGTACTGAATGCTAAATGATTGTGTTGGTATAGCGAGTAAGATGATACCACCTAATAATGATAGACCACCAAATACTGTGATTATGAGCGATTTTTGAGCACCATATATAGATGCTTGTCGTTCGCGCCAGAATGAAATAAGTAAAAAACTAGAAAATGACGTTAGCTCCCAGAATAAATATAGAATAATAACATTATCTGAAAGTACGACACCTAACATTGCACCCATAAATAGTAATAAATAACAATAAAAATTCCCTAGTTGTTCTGACTTACTTAAGTAGCCGATTGAATATAATACTACTAAACTGCCGATTCCTGAAATAAGCAAACTAAAGAGTAAACCTAAGCCATCAAGATATAAATCAAAGTTCATACCAAAATGAGGCATCCAATTTAAGGTTTTCATTACAGTATTACCTGACATCGTCGTTTTAATTAATGTAAGCATATAAATAAATATGACGATAGGGACAGGTAATACGAACCATCCTAAATGTATACGTTTAAAAAATCTATACAGGATAGGAATAATGAGTGCGAATATTAACGGTAATATCACCGCAATATGTAACAAACTCACTATGTTGTCCTCCTTTAAAAAATATTTATGTTATTCATTATACATGAATGATATAGTTCTGAAAAACGTACACACTCCTTGTTGTGCTTTATTTTCAGAAGTATTTAAATAAGAAGAAACACGTCATTTTTTATTTAAAATTTTCTTTGTATTGAAGTGAATAATCTTCTTTTAAGCGTGCTAAACTAGCTAAAGACATTTCAGCATGTTTTGTTTGCTGAGCTTTAAGTTTAGTTTCTAAATCTGTAATTGCTTGTTGAAGTGAATCTTCATAGCGCAATACATCAACATTGAAGTCGCGTAATTGTGAACGTTTCGTATAGCGTTTTTCAAAATGGCTTAATGCTTTGCGTTCATGGAAAAATACACCTTCAGTTTCAGTAGGGTTATGTAAATCACCTTGTTTCGGGTGTTTGATAACTTGTTCAACTTTAACAAGGACATCGTCTCCATTTTCTTCAACAATCGTGACACCATAGCTACCTGTTTTGTGTGAAAATCGATATAGCTTCATGCTATTTTCCTCCCTTAAAAGTATGTTAATATATATGTATCATAACATGAATGGAGAATATAAATGGCTAACTATCCACAGTTAAACAAAGAAGTACAACAAGGTGAAATTAAAGTGGTTATGCACACAAATAAAGGTGACATGACATTCAAATTATTTCCAAATATTGCACCAAAAACAGTTGAAAATTTTGTGACACATGCAAAAAATGGTTATTATGATGGAATAACATTCCACCGTGTCATTAATGACTTCATGATTCAAGGTGGCGATCCAACAGCTACTGGTATGGGTGGCGAAAGTATTTATGGCGGTGCTTTTGAAGATGAATTTTCATTAAATGCATTTAACTTATATGGCGCATTATCAATGGCTAACTCAGGACCTAATACTAATGGTTCACAATTTTTCATTGTTCAAATGAAAGAAGTACCTCAAAATATGTTAAGTCAACTTGCAGATGGTGGCTGGCCTCAACCAATCGTTGATGCATATGGCGAAAAGGGTGGTACACCATGGTTAGATCAAAAACATACAGTATTCGGTCAAATCATTGATGGTGAAACTACTTTAGAAGATATTGCAAATACAAAAGTGGGACCACAAGACAAACCACTTCATGATGTTGTAATTGAATCTATTGATGTTGAAGAATAATAGCTAAACATAATTAACTACCAACATTTTAAACTCGGATAAAGCTAATTTATGAATGGATTAGTATATATTCCAACGAAACAAATAAACTAACATGATGAGCAATCTCAATATATTTATCAAGAAAGCACAGTTTTTAAATAGATGTGTATTCTAAAGATAATAGTTGAGGTTGCTTTTTATGTTTTTAAAGAGAATTGCTATTCAAATAGTTAATAAATTGAAAACAAAGTAGCTGGATATCATATTGATTTAGATAGGAGTTTGTTGCTAATTTTATTTGTAAATCCAAGTTTGTAGAATTCTTATTCATTTATAAAATAATATTCGTATGATTTGATGTTTTAATTAGTCCACCATTTCGATTTGTGCTATGATAATAGTGTTAAGTAAACGAAATAAGGGGTTATTAAGTTGAATAACTACAAAATTGGCCAACATATCAAGGTGCGTGTAACTGGTATTCAACCATACGGTGCGTTTGTTGAGACCCCTAATCATACTGAAGGACTGATTCATATATCAGAAATTATGGATGACTACGTTCATAATTTGAAGAAATTTCTATCAGAAGGCCAAATTGTTAAAGCTAAAATTTTGTCTATAGATGATGAAGGAAAGCTTAATCTATCATTAAAGGATAATGATTACTTCAAAAATTATGAGCGTAAGAAGGAAAAACAATCAGTATTAGATGAAATCAGAGAAACAGAAAAATATGGGTTTCAAACACTTAAAGAACGCTTACCAATCTGGATAAAACAGTCAAAGCGAGCAATTCGAAACGACTAAAGGAACAGATAAATCGTACCGAAAATCATACAAAGGGTCTGAAATGAAAGTTTCTTAGACTATAAAAGAGATTAGTATCTATTAAATTTTATTAGATACTAATCTCTTTTTGTCTACGATAACGTAATATGATTGATTCTATTTACACGTACAAATGGTTTAAGGTGACATATCCATTATCTTTGTTAGATAGAATCGTTGATTTGCAATATTGTATGTGGATTTGTTTTTTTTATTTATTTTAGAAATGAGAACTACAACTTAAAGTATTAAACGAATTGCAACTATATAAACAGATAATTGGAGAATGAAAAAATTACATGTTATAGTCAACTCAATAATTTTAAGGAGGAATTAAGTAATGAAAAGTAAATACGAACCATTGTTTGATAAAGTAGAATTACCAAATGGAGTAGAGTTGAGAAATCGATTTGTGTTAGCCCCTTTAACACATATTTCTTCAAATGATGATGGTACTATTTCAGATGTAGAACTTCCTTATATTGAAAAGCGTTCACAAGATGTTGGTATTACAATTAATGCTGCGAGTAATGTGAGTGATGTCGGAAAAGCATTTCCAGGACAGCCGTCAATCGCGCATGACAGTGATATTGAAGGACTAAAACGATTAGCTACAGCAATGAAGAAAAACGGTGCCAAAGCACTCGTACAAATACATCATGGTGGTGCACAAGCATTGCCTGAATTAATACCTGATGGAGACGTCGTAGCACCAAGTCCAATTTCTTTAAAAAGTTTCGGTCAGAAACAAGAACATAGTGCTAGAGAAATGACGAATGAAGAGATTGAACAAGCAATCAAGGATTTTGGTGAAGCAACACGACGTGCAATTGAAGCAGGGTTTGATGGTGTTGAAATACATGGCGCGAATCATTACTTAATTCATCAATTTGTATCACCATACTATAATAGAAGAAATGATGTATGGGCAAATCAATATAAATTCCCGGTCGCTGTGATTGAAGAAGTGCTTAAAGCGAAAGAAGCGTATGGCAATAAAGACTTTATAGTTGGATACAGATTATCTCCAGAGGAAGCGGAGTCTCCAGGAATCACAATGGAAATTACAGAGGAACTCGTTAATAAAATTAGCCATATGCCAATCGACTATATTCATGTTTCAATGATGGATACGCATGCAACGACACGTGAAGGTAAATACGCTGGACAAGAAAGACTACCTTTAATTCACAAATGGATAAATGGTCGTATGCCACTTATCGGTATTGGTTCAATTTTCACAGCTGACGAAGCTTTAGATGCAGTTGAAAATGTTGGTGTTGACTTAGTAGCCATTGGTAGAGAGCTACTACTGGATTATCAATTTGTTGAAAAAATTAAAGATGGACGGGAAGATGAAATTATTAATTACTTTGATCCAGAGAGAGAAGATAATCATCACTTAACTCCTAATTTATGGCATCAATTTAATGAAGGATTCTATCCATTACCACGTAAAGATAAATAAGTGTTTAACTGTTACCACTAATGATATTGTGTATGCAATTTGTTAGTGGTTTTCAATATTTATAAATAAAAATATTCTTAGTAAAATATACTTTTGATTAAGTGTAAAATTATCAATTCTTTTGCTTGTAATCATTTAAGTAATTATGTCATTATAAATGTAAGGGTTTTCAAAATAGACAAATTTAATGAAACTTAGTGATTATTTCATCTTTTTTGGTGGAAAAGTATCTGCTTTGAAAACTAATGTAATTATTTGGATAATGTTTCATGTATAATAGTTATAAATGATGAAAAGGGGAGATATGATGACTAAATCTGAAAAAATTATTGAGTTAACAAATCATTACGGAGCACATAATTATTTACCATTGCCAATTGTCATTTCAGAAGCTGAAGGGGTATGGGTTAAAGATCCTGAAGGCAATAAATATATGGATATGTTATCTGCATATTCCGCTGTTAACCAAGGTCATAGACATCCGAAAATTATTCAAGCATTAAAAGATCAAGCTGATAAAGTGACTCTAGTTTCACGTGCTTTTCATAGTGATAACTTAGGTGAATGGTACGAAAAAATTTGTAAACTGGCAGGTAAAGATAAAGCTTTACCAATGAATACAGGTGCTGAAGCAGTAGAAACAGCTTTGAAAGCAGCACGACGCTGGGCATACGATGTTAAAGGAATTGAGCCAAATAAAGCAGAAATCATTGCATTTAATGGTAACTTCCATGGTCGAACAATGGCGCCAGTTTCATTATCTTCAGAAGCAGAATACCAACGTGGTTATGGTCCGTTATTAGATGGATTTAGAAAAGTTGATTTTGGAGATGTAGATGCATTGAAAGCTGCAATTAATGAAAATACTGCAGCAGTTTTAGTAGAACCAATTCAAGGTGAAGCGGGTATAAATATACCGCCAGAAGGATATTTGAAAGCAATTAGAGAATTATGTGATGAACATAATGTCTTATTTATTGCTGACGAAATCCAAGCAGGATTAGGTCGTTCGGGTAAATTATTTGCTACGGATTGGGATAATGTAAAACCTGATGTCTATATTTTAGGTAAAGCACTAGGTGGTGGTGTCTTCCCAATTTCTGTTGTATTAGCAGATAAAGAAGTATTAGATGTCTTTACACCTGGCTCACATGGTTCAACATTTGGTGGTAATCCACTTGCTTGTGCTGCATCAATTGCTGCATTAGATGTTATCGTTGATGAGGATTTACCAGGGCGCTCTTTAGAATTAGGAGATTATTTTAAAGAACAATTAAAGCAAATTGATCATCCATCAATTAAAGAAGTCCGTGGACGTGGTTTGTTTATAGGTGTGGAACTTAATGAAAGTGCTAGACCATATTGTGAAGCTTTGAAAGAAGAAGGCTTATTATGTAAAGAAACGCATGATACTGTCATTCGTTTTGCACCACCATTAATTATTACTAAAGAAGAATTGGACCTTGCACTTGAAAAAATAAGACATGTATTTCAATAATGTCAAAAAGTTGTAACAATCAGTTTGTAAGGGCTTTAAAAAGGAATACGTTATGTTACAATATGTTTGAAAGCGAAATCATTAGGTAAAGAAGAGGCGAAAAGGATCATGACTGAGAACAATAATTTAGTAACTTCTACTCAAGGAATTATTAAAGAAGCATTGCATAAATTGGGATTTGACGAAGGAATGTACGATTTAATTAAAGAACCTTTAAGAATGTTACAAGTGCGTATCCCTGTACGAATGGATGATGGCACAGTTAAAACATTCACAGGTTACCGTGCGCAACATAATGATGCTGTTGGACCAACAAAAGGGGGCGTGCGTTTCCACCCAGATGTTGATGAAGAAGAAGTAAAAGCATTATCAATGTGGATGACTTTGAAATGTGGCATTGTAAACTTACCATACGGTGGTGGTAAGGGTGGTATCGTTTGTGATCCACGTCAAATGAGCATTCATGAAGTTGAACGTTTATCACGCGGATATGTAAGAGCAATTTCACAATTCGTAGGTCCGAACAAAGATATTCCAGCACCAGATGTATTTACAAACTCACAAATTATGGCTTGGATGATGGATGAATATAGTGCATTAGATAAATTTAATTCACCAGGTTTCATCACAGGTAAACCAATTGTATTGGGTGGTTCTCATGGACGCGACAGATCAACTGCACTAGGTGTAGTTATTGCAATTGAACAAGCTGCAAAACGTCGTAATATGCAAATTGAAGGTGCCAAGGTTGTTATTCAAGGTTTCGGTAATGCCGGAAGTTTCTTAGCTAAATTCTTATATGATTTAGGTGCAAAAATTGTAGGTATCTCTGATGCTTACGGTGCATTACACGATCCAAATGGCTTAGATATAGATTATTTATTAGACCGTCGTGATAGTTTTGGTACGGTAACAAATTTATTTGAAGAAACAATCTCAAATAAAGAATTGTTTGAATTAGATTGTGACATTTTAGTACCAGCGGCTATTTCAAACCAAATTACAGAAGACAATGCACATGATATTAAAGCTAGTATCGTTGTTGAAGCTGCTAATGGACCTACAACACCAGAAGCAACACGTATTTTAACTGAACGTGGTATATTATTAGTTCCAGACGTATTAGCAAGTGCTGGTGGTGTAACGGTTTCTTACTTCGAATGGGTACAAAATAATCAAGGTTATTATTGGTCTGAAGAAGAAGTAAATGAAAAACTACGTGAAAAATTAGAAGCGGCATTTGACACGATTTACGAATTGTCTCAAAATCGAAAAATAGATATGAGACTTGCAGCATATATCATAGGTATTAAACGTACAGCAGAAGCAGCTAGATATCGTGGTTGGGCATAATTAATTATCATATGTGATTTAACGAGCTTGGGACAGAAAACAAAGCCCTAAGCTCGTTAATTTTATTTTAGCAGTAGTTGACTGTAAAACAATGCCCGTGTAACACGCTCTTTTCAAAAATAGTCGGGGCCCCAACACAGAGGCTGGTGGAAAGTCAGCTTACAATAGTGTGCAAGTTGGCGGGGCCCCAACACAGAGGCTGGCGGAAAGTCAGCTTACAATAATGTGCAAGTTGGGTGGAGCCCCGACACAGAGAAGTTCTAATTAAACCAGGCTGGGACATAAATCAATGTTCTATGCTCTACGAAGTTATATTGGCAGTAGTTGACTGAACGAAAATGCGCTTGTAACAAGCTTTTTTCAATTCTAGTCAACCTTGCCGGGGTGGGACGACGAAATAAATTTTGCGAAAATATCATTTCTGTCCCACTCCCAAAAAGATAGCAGTAGGATAATTTCAATTTGGAAATATCTTACTGCTGTTTTTTATAGTAATAGCTATATTTTTGTATTTATGTTTTCTAGTTTAACAATACTACTTAATTACTTCTTTATATTTATCAGCGAAATTTGTAAAGACACCATCAACGCCATATTTATTTAATCGTAACATATCAGCTTGTTCATTCACTGTATAAGGATGTACTATAAATCCTAAGTCTTTTAAATGATGGGTATTTTGTTCAGTTAAATCTGTATAATCTGGACCTAATCCAATCGCATAAGAGCGTATCTCTTTTAAGCGTTGGTCGTTAAATTGTTGTAGTTCACCTTTATCAACTAATTTTACTAATGGCACATTCTTATTTTGACGATGAATTTTCTTTAAACTTTCGTCAGAAAATGATTGAATCATTACATGTCCATTTTTAAATTTATTGTTATTTAAAAGGTGATGCTTTTTCAATGAAGCTAATAATTGTTCTTCCATTCCTGGGTATACATCAGGTGACTTTGTTTCAATATAATAGTTTGCATTCGGACCATAACGTTCTAAAATTTCATCTAAAGTGGGTACTTTAGCATTTTTATAACTTGCTCTTGCGTATTTTGGATATTTTTTATTAAACCAACTTCCTGCATCTAACTGTTTTAATTCATCAAGGGTATAATCCTCAACTTTACCGTGTCCATTTGTTGTACGGTTAACAGTTTCATCATGCATAGCAACTAAATGGCCATCTTTGGTACGTTGTAAATCAATTTCGATATACGATGCTTTTAACTCATTATGACTCTTATCATATGCTTGAAACGTATGCTCGGGTGCATAGCCACTTGCGCCACGATGAGCGATAGTAGTGAATCGCTCATTCGTTAAATTTGTATGCCATTGAATAGCCTGAGGTTTATTTGCAATTTGATTTGTTTGTTCAGCGCCAGCAGTAGGTACTGATAAAAATCCCATAGTAAAAACAGCAGAAGCAGCCATAAATTTAGTGAAGCTTTTCGAAGAGTTAGTCATAGTCTTTATCCTTTCATCTCTTTATTTGTAGTCTAACAATTTTAAAATACTACAAAAACCTGCTTGTGAAAACGCTTTACACATTTCTTTTACAATTTATAACATTTCTGTAATATAAATTTAAAAGAATTATCAAACATTTTAGGAATCTTAAAAATGTGATGTTCAATAAGACGAAGAGAGCATTAAAATACCCACAATGTAATTTTCATAGACATTGTGGGTAGGTAGATTAACGTATTTATTGTGATAGTAATTGTTTAGCAACATCAAGTTGTTGTTTGACCGATGATTGACCTGTTGAACCGTAACTTTGACGTCGTTTTAAACAATTTTCAGGCTGCAAATAATCGTAAATATCGGCATCAATACTAGAATGATGTTGTTGATATGTTGCTAAAGGAACATCTAATAAATAATGACCTTGTTGTATACATTCTAAGACGATTTTTCCTACAATTTCATGTGCAGTTCTAAATGGAATATTTTTAGTTACTAAATAATCTGCTAGTTCCGTTGCATTTGAAAAATCTTCTTTAACAGTTTGATTGAGTCGTTCTTTATTAACTGTCATCGTTTGAATCATACCTTCGAAAATACGTAAAGAACCTTTAATTGTATGGACAGCATCGAATAAACCTTCTTTATCTTCCTGCATATCTTTGTTATATGCTAGAGGTAATCCTTTTAAAGTCATAAGCATGCTCATTAAATGACCAGTCGTTCGACCAACTTTACCTCTAATTAATTCTGCCATATCAGGATTTTTCTTTTGTGGCATAATAGATGAGCCAGTTGAAAATGCATCTGATAATGTAATGAATTTAGCTTCGTCTGTGGACCAGAAAATAATTTCCTCTGCAAAGCGTGATAAGTGAACCATCGTTAAAGAAATATTATGCAATGTTTCAATAATATAGTCTCTGTCACTAACAGCATCTAGGCTATTCTCATAGAGACTGCCAAAGTTCAACAATGCTGTTGTCTCGTGTCTATCGATAGGGTATGTGGTACCACTTAAGGCTGCTGCACCTAAAGGATTAATATCGATTCGTTTTAAACTATCTTCAAATCGTTGTTGGTCTCGTTGTAACATCCAAAAATAAGTCATAATATGATGTGCAAATGAAATTGGCTGTGCACGCTGTAAATGAGTATAACCAGGCATAATTGTATCAACATTATTGGAAGCGATGTCTACAATTACACTTTGTAACGACTTAATTAATGCGATGATATCTTGCACTTGTTTCTTAGTGTACAAGTGCATGTCTGTTGCAACTTGATCGTTTCTACTGCGTCCAGTATGCAACTTACCACCAGCATCACCAATACGTTTAATTAATTCATGTTCAATATTTAAATGAATATCTTCTAATGATGCACTAAATTGAATTTGATCTTGATGATAATCATGTTGAATAGATTTTAGTCCTTGTATAATTTGTTCGCTGTCTTGTTGACTAATAATGCCTTGATTCGCAAGCATAGTTGCATGTGCAATGCTGCCTTCGATATCTTGATCTATGAGCGTTTGATCAAAAGTAATGGATGCGTTAAAGTCGTCAACCCACTCTTCAGGTTGTACTTCAAATCTACCGCCCCAAGCTTTATTGCTCATTGCTATAGCCTCCATGCAACATCGCATTTACTTGAGTAGGTAAACCATAGATATCGATAAAGCCAACAGCAGCGTCTTGATTAAATGCATCTTCTTTTGTATAAGTTGCTAATTTTTCATCATATAATGTGTAAGGTGATTTTCTACCATTTACGATGGCATTACCTTTGAATAATTTAATTCTGACATCACCACTTACGTATTGCTGAGTACTATCAATAAATAATTTTAAGCTATCAGTTAAAGGTGAGAACCAAAGTCCATTGTATAGTTGTTCAGCAAATTGCTTCTCGATGATTGGTTTAAAGTGTGCGACATCTTTCGTTAACGTAATCGTTTCTAATGCTTTATGCGCTTTTAAAATAACTTCTGCAGCAGGTGCCTCATAAATTTCTCTTGATTTGATACCTACAAGTCTATTTTCTACATGGTCAATTCTTCCGATACCATGCTTACCAGCTAATGCATTCAACGTTAAAATTAAATCGTCTAATTCATATGTTTTGCCATCAATTTGAACTGGGATGCCTTTATCAAACGTTAAAATGATTTCATCAGTATCATCTGGTGTTTCTTCTAAAGCATTTGTTAGATCGAACGCATCCTCTGGTGGCGCAGCATAAGGATCTTCTAAAATACCACATTCATTCGCTCTGCCCCATAGATTTTGATCGATAGAATAAGGTGAATCATGGTTGATTGATACAGGGATATTATGTTTAATTGCATAATCGATTTCTTCTTCACGACTCCATGCCCACTCACGTACAGGTGCGAATGCTTTCAATGATGGGTTTAATGCTTTAATGGCAACTTCGAAACGTACTTGGTCATTCCCTTTACCAGTACAACCATGTGCAATACCTACTGAATTTGTTTTCTCAGCAATCTCTACTAATTTTTTAGCGATTAATGGTCTTGATAAAGCTGAAACTAATGGATATGCATTTTCATACATTAAATTTCCTTTGATTGCATAACTTACATACTCATCACTAAATTCTTTTGTTGCATCAATAATATGACATTCAACTGCTCCCATATCTAAAGCTTTTTTATAAACGATGTCTAAATCTTTACCTTCACCAACATCTAGGCAACAAGCTACAACGTCGTATCCTTTGTCGATAAGCCATTGAACGGCCACACTTGTATCTAGTCCTCCTGAATATGCTAAAACAATTTTCTCTTTCATAAAATTCACCTCATTGTAGTTATCTGAATATTTCGTATGAACACATGATAGCAAACTTTTAATGAAAATAAAACCATTATTTTACATATTTATTCATAAAATACGATAGAGATAGTTAGAGTTGTAAGTATAAATGCTTATTTATCAATGTTTAAAAGTATTTTAAAAAACATGCAAATTGTATAAAAAATGTTTGAGTGTTTGACGCCAGTTTGAAATGTTTGTTGAAAAATAGGTGTGAAACGTCACATAAATATCAATTTTATTGATTAAGTACAAACTTGTGAATTGAATCGCAAACGTAAACTTAGTAAAATTAAGATATTAAATGAAACAGGAGGCTTTTATAGATGACTCATATTCAATTAGATTTTAGTAAAACGTTAGAATTTTTCGGTGAACACGAATTAAAACAACAACAAGAAATTGTTAAATCAATTCACAAAACAATTCATGAAGGTACTGGTGCAGGTAGTGACTTCTTAGGCTGGGTTGATTTACCAGTTGATTACGACAAAGAAGAATTTTCAAGAATTGTTGAAGCATCAAAACGCATTAAAGAAAATTCTGATGTTTTAGTAGTCATCGGTATTGGTGGTTCTTACTTAGGTGCACGTGCAGCAATCGAAATGTTAACGTCATCATTTAGAAACAGCAATGAATACCCTGAAATTGTATTTGTTGGTAATCACTTATCATCAACATATACGAAAGAGTTAGTTGATTATTTAGCAGACAAAGATTTCTCTGTAAACGTTATTTCTAAATCTGGTACAACTACAGAACCAGCAGTTGCATTTAGATTGTTCAAACAATTAGTTGAAGAAAGATACGGTAAAGAAGAAGCACAAAAACGTATATTTGCAACAACGGATAAAGAAAAAGGTGCTTTAAAACAGTTGGCTACAAACGAAGGTTATGAAACGTTTATCGTACCTGATGATGTAGGTGGAAGATATTCTGTTTTAACAGCAGTAGGATTATTACCAATTGCAACAGCTGGAATTAACATCGAAGCTATGATGATTGGTGCTGCAAAAGCACGTGAAGAATTATCTTCAGATAAATTAGAAGAAAACATTGCATACCAATATGCGACAATTCGAAACATTTTATATGCAAAAGGTTATACAACAGAAATGTTGATTAACTATGAACCATCTATGCAATACTTTAATGAATGGTGGAAACAATTATTTGGTGAATCAGAAGGTAAAGACTTCAAAGGTATCTATCCTTCAAGTGCCAACTACACAACTGATTTACATTCTTTAGGTCAATATGTACAAGAAGGCCGTCGTTTCTTATTCGAAACAGTGGTAAAAGTAAATCATCCTAAATATGATATTACTATTGAAAAAGATAGTGATGATCTAGACGGATTAAATTATTTGGCTGGTAAAACAATCGACGAAGTTAACACAAAAGCATTCGAAGGTACATTATTAGCGCATACTGATGGTGGTGTTCCTAACATGGTAGTGAACATTCCACAATTAGATGAAGAAACTTTCGGTTATGTCGTATACTTCTTCGAACTTGCTTGTGCAATGAGTGGATACCAATTAGGTGTAAATCCATTTAACCAACCTGGTGTAGAAGCATATAAACAAAACATGTTCGCATTATTAGGTAAACCTGGTTTTGAAGACTTGAAAAAAGAATTAGAAGAGCGTTTATAAAATACATTACTTCAATGATTAGTGAAGTTTGAAAAGATAGAACTAGACGTTAACTATTTAAAGCATATTTTCGAGGTTGTCATTACAAATGTAAAAATGTAATGACAACCTCGTTTTTATTTATATGCAAGAACTAGGTTACTAGCTAATGTGACAAGATGTTAAGAGAAAATTAAAGAAAAAATAACATCTGTCATACAATAATATTGTTATACTACTAGAGACTGATTTATTAGCATGATTACATGTTAATGTTTCTTTACTTAGTAATTAACTTTATAATGTAAGAATAATTATCTTCAACCAAAGAAAGGGATTGATGATTTGTCGTTTCATCAAGTAGAAGAATGGTTTGAGATATTTCGACAGTTTGGTTATTTACCTGGATTTATATTGTTATATATTAGAGCGATAATTCCAGTATTTCCTTTAGCACTCTATATTTTAATTAACATTCAAGCTTATGGACCTATTTTAGGTATATTGATTAGTTGGCTTGGATTAATTTCTGGAACATTTACAGTCTATTTGATCTGTAAACGATTGGTGAACACTGAGAGGATGCAGCGAATTAAACAACGTACTGCTGTTCAACGCTTGATTAGTTTTATTGATCGCCAAGGATTAATCCCATTGTTTATTTTACTTTGTTTTCCTTTTACGCCAAATACATTAATAAATTTTGTAGCGAGTCTATCTCATATTAGACCTAAATATTATTTCATTGTTTTGGCATCATCAAAGTTAGTTTCAACAATTATTTTAGGTTATTTAGGTAAGGAAATTACTACAATTTTAACGCATCCTTTAAGAGGGATATTAATGTTAGTTGTGTTGGTTGTATTTTGGATTGTTGGAAAAAAGTTAGAACAGCATTTTATGGGATCGAAAAAGGAGTGACATCGTGAAAAAAGTTGTAAAATATTTGATTTCATTGATACTTGCTATTATCATTGTACTGTTCGTACAAACTTTTGTAATAGTTGGTCATGTCATTCCGAATAATGATATGTCACCAACCCTTAACAAAGGGGATCGTGTTATTGTAAATAAAATTAAAGTTACATTTAATCAATTGAATAATGGTGATATCATTACATATAGGCGTGGTAACGAGATATATACTAGTCGAATTATTGCCAAACCTGGTCAATCAATGGCGTTTCGTCAGGGACAATTATACCGTGATGACCGACCGGTTGACGCATCTTATGCCAAGAACAGAAAAATTAAAGATTTTAGTTTGCGCAATTTTAAAGAATTAGATGGAGATATTATACCGCCTAACAATTTTGTTGTGCTAAATGATCATGATAACAATCAGCATGATTCTAGACAATTTGGTTTAATTGATAAAAAGGATATTATTGGTAATATAAGTTTGAGATATTATCCTTTTTCAAAATGGACGATTCAGTTCAAATCTTAAAAAGAGGTGTCAAAATTGAAAAAAGAATTATTGGAATGGATTATTTCAATTGCAGTCGCTTTTGTCATTTTATTTATAGTAGGTAAATTTATTGTTACACCATATACAATTAAAGGTGAATCAATGGATCCAACTTTGAAAGATGGCGAGCGAGTAGCTGTAAACATTATTGGATATAAAACAGGTGGTTTGGAAAAAGGTAATGTAGTTGTCTTCCATGCAAACAAAAATGATGACTATGTTAAACGTGTCATCGGTGTTCCTGGTGATAAAGTAGAATATAAAAATGATACATTATATGTCAATGGTAAAAAACAAGATGAACCATATTTAAACTATAATTTAAAACATAAACAAGGTGATTACATTACTGGGACTTTCCAAGTTAAAGATTTACCGAATGCGAATCCTAAATCAAATGTCATTCCAAAAGGTAAATATTTAGTGCTTGGAGATAATCGTGAAGTAAGTAAAGATAGCCGTGCGTTCGGCCTTATTGATGAAGACCAAATTGTTGGTAAAGTTTCATTTAGATTCTGGCCATTTAGTGAATTTAAACATAATTTCAATCCTGAAAATACTAAAAATTAATATGAAACAAATACAACATCGTTTGTCGGTTTTAATACTGATAAACGATGTTTTATTTTGTTAGTACCACAATAAAAGCTAAGTTCGAAATGAACTTATAATAAATCAATCACAATCACTTTGTGTTAAAATATGTGTCAAAGGAAGTGAGGGTTTGTCATGACATTACATGCTTATTTAGGTAGAGCGGGAACAGGTAAGTCTACGAAAATGTTGACCGAAATAAAACAAAAAATGAAACAGGATCCACTCGGCGATCCAATCATTTTAATTGCTCCAACACAAAGTACATTTCAATTAGAACAAGCCTTTGTTAACGATTCAGAATTAAATGGTAGCTTAAGAACAGAAGTACTGCACTTTGAGCGCTTAAGTCACCGTATTTTCCAAGAAGTTGGTAGTTATAGCGAACAAAAGTTATCTAAAGCTGCAACGGAAATGATGATTTATAACATTGTTCAAGAACAACAAAAGTATTTAAAACTTTATCAATCACAAGCAAAATATTATGGGTTTAGTGAAAAATTAACAGAACAAATTCAAGATTTTAAAAAATATGCAGTAACGCCTGAACATTTAGAACACTTTATTGCTGATAAAAATATGCAAACTCGAACTAAAAATAAGTTAGAGGATATTGCTTTAATATACCGTGAGTTCGAACAACGCATTCAAAACGAGTTTATTACGGGTGAGGATTCATTACAATATTTTATTGATTGTATGCCGAAATCAGAGTGGCTAAAACGTGCTGATATATATATTGATGGTTTTCACAACTTTTCAACGATTGAGTATTTAATAATCAAAGGATTAATTAAATATGCGAAGAGTGTCACAATTATATTGACGACAGATGGTAACCACGATCAATTTAGTTTATTTAGAAAACCATCGGAAGTGTTACGACATATTGAAGAAATAGCAAATGAACTCAATATTTCTATTGAACGTCAATATTTCAAGCATTTATATCGCTTCAATAATCAAGATTTAAAGCATCTTGAACAAGAATTTGATGCACTTCAAATCAATCGAGTGGCATGTCAAGGTCATATCAATATTTTAGAATCTGCGACTATGAGAGAGGAAATAAATGAAATTGCGCGACGTATCATCGTTGATATTCGTGATAAGCAATTACGATATCAAGATATTGCAATTTTATATCGTGACGAGTCTTATGCTTATTTATTTGATTCCATATTACCGCTTTATAATATTCCTTATAACATTGATACAAAGCGTTCGATGACACATCATCCGGTCATGGAAATGATTCGTTCATTGATTGAAGTTATTCAATCTAATTGGCAAGTGAATCCAATGCTACGCTTATTGAAGACTGATGTGTTAACGGCATCATATCTAAAAAGTGCATACTTAGTTGATTTACTTGAAAATTTTGTACTTGAACGTGGTATATACGGTAAACGTTGGTTAGATGATGAGCTATTTAATGTCGAACATTTTAGCAAAATGGGGCGTAAAGCGCATAAACTGACCGAAGATGAACGTAACACATTTGAACAAGTCGTTAAGTTAAAGAAAGATGTCATTGATAAAATTTTACATTTTGAAAAGCAAATGTCACAAGCGGAAACTGTAAAAGACTTTGCAACTGCTTTTTATGAAAGTATGGAATATTTCGAACTGCCAAATCAATTGATGACAGAGCGAGATGAACTTGATTTAAATGGTAATCATGAAAAGGCGGAGGAAATTGATCAAATATGGAATGGCTTAATTCAAATCCTTGATGACTTAGTTCTAGTATTTGGAGATGAAACAATGTCGATGGAACGTTTCTTAGAAGTATTTGATATTGGTTTAGAACAATTAGAATTTGTTATGATTCCGCAAACATTGGACCAAGTAAGTATTGGTACGATGGATTTGGCTAAAGTCGATAATAAGCAACATGTTTACTTAGTAGGTATGAATGATGGTACGATGCCACAACCAGTAACTGCGTCAAGCTTGATTACAGATGAAGAAAAGAAATACTTTGAACAGCAGGCTAATGTCGAGTTAAGTCCAACATCAGATATTTTACAGATGGATGAAGCATTTGTTTGTTATGTTGCTATGACTAGAGCTAAGGGAGATGTTACATTTTCTTACAGTCTAATGGGATCAAGTGGTGATGATAAGGAGATCAGCCCATTTTTAAATCAAATTCAATCATTGTTCAACCAATTGGAAATTACTAACATTCCTCAATACCATGAAGTTAACCCATTGTCACTAATGCAACATGCTAAGCAAACCAAAATTACATTATTTGAAGCATTGCGTGCTTGGTTATATGATGAAATTGTGGCTGATAGTTGGTTAGATGCTTATCAAGTAATTAGAGATAGCGATCATTTAAATCAAGGTTTAGATTATTTAATGTCAGCATTAACGTTTGACAATGAAACTGTAAAATTAGGTGAAACGTTGTCTAAAGATTTATATGGTAAGGAAATCAATGCCAGTGTATCCCGTTTTGAAGGTTATCAACAATGCCCATTTAAACACTATGCGTCACATGGTCTGAAACTAAATGAGCGAACGAAGTATGAACTTCAAAACTTTGATTTAGGTGATATTTTCCATTCTGTTTTAAAATATATATCTGAACGTATTAATGGCGATTTTAAACAATTAGACCTGAAAAAAATAAGACAATTAACGAATGAAGCATTGGAAGAAATTTTACCTAAAGTTCAGTTTAATTTATTAAATTCTTCAGCTTACTATCGTTATTTATCAAGACGCATTGGCGCTATTGTAGAAACAACACTAAGCGCATTAAAATATCAAGGCACGTATTCAAAGTTTATGCCAAAACATTTTGAGACAAGTTTTAGAAGGAAACCAAGAACAAATGACGAATTAATTGCACAAACATTAACGACAACTCAAGGTATTCCAATTAATATTAGAGGGCAAATTGACCGTATCGATACGTATACAAAGAATGATACAAGTTTTGTTAATATCATTGACTATAAATCCTCTGAAGGTAGTGCGACACTTGATTTAACGAAAGTATATTATGGTATGCAAATGCAAATGATGACATACATGGATATCGTTTTACAAAATAAACAACGCCTTGGATTAACAGATATTGTGAAACCAGGTGGATTATTATACTTCCATGTACATGAACCTAGAATTAAATTTAAATCATGGTCTGATATTGATGAAGATAAACTAGAACAAGATTTAATTAAAAAGTTTAAGTTGAGTGGTTTAGTTAATGCAGACCAAACTGTTATTGATGCATTGGATATTCGTTTAGAACCTAAATTCACTTCAGATATTGTACCAGTTGGTTTGAATAAAGATGGCTCTTTGAGTAAACGAGGCAGCCAAGTGGCAGATGAAGCAACGATTTATAAATTCATCCAACATAACAAAGAGAATTTTATAGAAACAGCTTCAAATATTATGGATGGACATACTGAAGTTGCACCATTAAAGTACAAACAAAAATTGCCATGTGCTTTTTGTAGTTATCAATCGGTATGTCATGTAGATGGCATGATTGATAGTAAGCGATATCGAACTGTAGATGAAACAATAAATCCAATTGAAGCAATTCAAAATATTAACATTAATGATGAATTTGGGGGTGAGCAATAGATGACAATTCCAGAGAAACCACAAGGCGTGATTTGGACTGACGCGCAATGGCAAAGTATTTACGCAACTGGACAAGATGTACTTGTTGCAGCCGCGGCAGGTTCAGGTAAAACAGCTGTACTAGTTGAGCGTATTATCCAAAAGATTTTACGTGATGGCATTGATGTCGATCGACTTTTAGTCGTAACGTTTACAAACTTAAGCGCACGTGAAATGAAGCATCGTGTAGACCAACGTATTCAAGAGGCATCGATTGCTGATCCTGCAAATGCACACTTGAAAAACCAACGCATCAAAATTCATCAAGCACAAATATCTACACTCCATAGTTTTTGCTTGAAATTAATTCAACAGCATTATGATGTATTAAATATTGACCCGAACTTTAGAACAAGCAGTGAAGCTGAAAATATTTTATTATTAGAACAAACGATAGATGAGGTCATAGAACAACATTACGATATCCTTGATCCTGCTTTTATTGAATTAACAGAGCAATTGTCTTCAGATAGAAGTGATGATCAGTTTCGAATGATTATTAAACAATTGTATTTCTTTAGCGTTGCAAATCCAAATCCTACAAATTGGTTGGATCAATTGGTGACACCATACGAAGAAGAAGCACAACAAGCGCAACTTATTCAACTACTAACAGACTTATCTAAAGTATTTATCACAGCTGCTTATGATGCTTTAAATAAGGCGTATGATTTGTTTAGTATGATGGATAGCGTCGATAAACATTTAGCTGTTATAGAAGATGAACGACGTTTAATGGGGCGTGTTTTAGAAGGTGGCTTTATTGATATACCTTATTTAACTGGTCACGAATTTGGCGCGCGTTTGCCTAATGTAACAGCGAAAATTAAAGAAGCAAATGAAATGATGGTCGATGCCTTAGAAGATGCTAAACTTCAGTATAAAAAATATAAATCATTAATTGATAAAGTGAAGAGTGATTACTTTTCAAGAGAAGCTGATGATTTGAAAGCTGATATGCAACAATTGGCGCCACGAGTAAAGTACCTTGCGCGTATTGTGAAAGATGTTATGTCAGAATTCAATCGAAAAAAGCGTAGCAAAAATATTTTGGATTTTTCTGATTATGAACATTTTGCATTACAAGTTTTAACTAATGAGGATGGTTCGCCTTCAGAAATTGCCGAATCATACCGTCAACACTTCCAAGAAATATTGGTCGATGAGTATCAAGATACGAACCGAGTTCAAGAGAAAATACTATCTTGCATCAAAACGGGTGATGAACATAATGGTAATTTATTTATGGTTGGAGATGTTAAGCAATCCATTTATAAATTTAGACAAGCTGATCCAAGTTTATTTATTGAAAAGTATCAACGCTTTACTATAGATGGAGATGGCACTGGACGTCGAATTGATTTGTCGCAAAACTTCCGTTCTCGAAAAGAAGTACTGTCAACGACTAACTATATATTCAAACATATGATGGATGAACAAGTCGGTGAAGTAAAATATGATGAAGCGGCACAGTTGTATTATGGTGCACCATATGATGAATCGGACCATCCAGTAAACTTAAAAGTCCTTGTTGAAGCGGATCAAGAACATAGTGATTTAACTGGTAGTGAACAAGAAGCGCATTTTATAGTAGAACAAGTTAAAGATATCTTAGAACATCAAAAAGTTTATGATATGAAAACAGGAAGCTATAGAAGTGCGACATACAAGGATATCGTTATTCTAGAACGCAGCTTTGGACAAGCTCGCAATTTACAACAAGCCTTTAAAAATGAAGATATTCCATTCCATGTGAATAGTCGTGAAGGTTACTTTGAACAAACAGAAGTCCGCTTAGTATTATCATTTTTAAGAGCGATAGATAATCCATTACAAGATATTTATTTAGTTGGGTTAATGCGCTCCGTTATATATCAGTTCAAAGAAGACGAATTAGCTCAAATTAGAATATTGAGTCCAAATGATGACTACTTCTATCAATCGATTGTAAATTACATTAATGACGAAGCAGCAGATGCAATTTTAGTTGATAAATTAAAAATGTTTTTATCAGATATTCAAAGTTACCAACAATATAGTAAAGATCATCCGGTGTATCAGTTAATTGATAAATTTTATAATGATCATTATGTTATTCAATACTTTAGTGGACTTATTGGTGGACGTGGACGACGTGCAAATCTTTATGGTTTATTTAATAAAGCTATCGAGTTTGAGAATTCAAGTTTTAGAGGTTTATATCAATTTATTCGTTTTATCGATGAATTGATTGAAAGAGGCAAAGATTTTGGTGAGGAAAATGTAGTTGGTCCAAACGATAATGTCGTTAGAATGATGACAATTCATAGTAGTAAAGGTCTAGAGTTTCCATTTGTCATTTATTCTGGATTGTCAAAAGATTTTAATAAACGTGATTTGAAACAACCAGTTATTTTAAATCAGCAATTTGGTCTCGGAATGGATTATTTTGATGTGGATAAAGAAATGGCATTTCCATCTTTAGCTTCGGTTGCATATAGAGCTGTTGCCGAAAAAGAACTTGTGTCAGAAGAAATGCGATTAGTCTATGTAGCATTAACAAGAGCGAAAGAACAACTTTATTTAATTGGTAGAGTGAAAAATGATAAATCATTACTAGAACTAGAGCAATTGTCTATTTCTGGTGAGCACATTGCTGTCAATGAACGATTAACTTCACCAAATCCGTTCCATCTTATTTATAGTATTTTATCTAAACATCAATCTGCGTCAATTCCAGATGATTTAAAATTTGAAAAAGATATAGCACAAATTGAAGATAGTAGTCGTCCGAATGTAAATATTTCAATTGTGTACTTTGAAGATGTGTCTACAGAAACCATTTTAGATAATGATGAATATCGTTCGGTTAATCAATTAGAAACTATGCAAAATGGTAATGAAGATGTTAAAGCACAAATTAAACACCAACTTGATTATCGATATCCATATGTAAATGATACTAAAAAGCCCTCAAAACAATCTGTTTCTGAATTGAAAAGACAATATGAAACAGAAGAAAGTGGCACAAGTTACGAACGAGTAAGGCAATATCGTATCGGTTTTTCAACGTATGAACGACCTAAATTTCTAAGTGAACAAGGTAAACGAAAAGCGAATGAAATTGGTACGTTAATGCATACAGTGATGCAACATTTACCATTCAAAAAAGAGCGCATATCTGAAGTTGAGTTACATCAGTATATCGATGGATTAATCGATAAACATATTATCGAAGCAGATGCGAAAAAAGATATCCGTATGGATGAAATAATGACATTTATCAATAGTGAGTTATATTCGATTATTGCTGAAGCAGAGCAAGTTTATCGTGAATTACCGTTTGTAGTTAACCAAGCATTAGTTGACCAATTGCCACAAGGAGACGAAGACGTCTCAATTATTCAAGGTATGATTGACTTGATCTTTGTTAAAGACGGTGTGCATTATTTTGTAGACTATAAAACCGATGCATTTAATCGTCGTCGTGGGATGACAGATGAAGAAATTGGTACACAATTAAAAAATAAATATAAGATACAGATGAAATATTATCAAAATACGCTTCAAACGATTCTTAATAAAGAAGTTAAAGGTTATTTATACTTCTTCAAATTTGGTACATTGCAACTGTAGTATTTTGATTTTCAAAAGAATAAAAAATAATTTCGATTAAGTGCAAAGCCCTTGTAGCAGAATGAACATAACTCATTTTCAAAATTGTCTTACTTATTTATTTGTTATTTGATAACGAAAAAAGTTATAATGTGAATTAAGATAAAGATGAGGAGTTGAGAATGAATGAAATTCTTATCATTCAAGTATAATGACAAAACTTCATATGGCGTTAAAGTAAAACGCGAAGATGCTGTATGGGATTTAACACAAGTATTTGCTGACTTTGCAGAAGGAGATTTCCATCCTAAAACATTGTTAGCTGGTTTACAACAAAATCATACTTTAGATTTTCAAGAACAAGTACGTAAAGCAGTTGTAGCAGCAGAAGATAGCGGCAAAGCTGAAGACTATAAAATTTCATTTAATGACATTGAATTCTTACCACCAGTAACACCTCCGAATAATGTGATTGCTTTTGGTAGAAATTACAAAGATCATGCGAACGAATTAAATCATGAAGTAGAAAAATTATATGTATTTACAAAAGCAGCGTCATCTTTAACAGGAGATAATGCAACAATTCCAAATCATAAAGATATTACTGATCAATTAGATTATGAAGGTGAATTAGGTATTGTTATTGGTAAGTCTGGTGAAAAGATTCCAAAAGCATTAGCTTTAGATTATGTTTACGGCTATACAATTATTAACGATATCACTGATCGCAAAGCACAAAGTGAACAAGATCAAGCATTTTTATCAAAAAGTTTAACTGGCGGTTGCCCAATGGGTCCTTATATCGTTACTAAAGACGAACTACCATTACCTGAAAATGTAAATATTGTTACAAAAGTTAACAATGAAATTAGACAAGATGGTAACACTGGCGAAATGATTCTTAAAATTGATGAATTAATAGAAGAAATTTCAAAATATGTTGCATTACATCCGGGAGATATTATTGCAACTGGTACACCAGCAGGCGTTGGTGCAGGTATGCAACCACCTAAATTTTTACAACCAGGTGATGAAGTTAAAGTGACTATTGATAATATTGGAACACTGACAACTTATATCGCTAAATAATTATCATTTAAAAAGCGAGGCTGGGACATAAATCCCTAAAAAACAGCAGTAAGATAATTTTCAATTAGAAAATATCTTACTGCTGTTCTCTATTTATACAATACTTCGTATTGAATGGCTTCGCTTTCCTAGGGTGCCGTCTCAGCCTCGGTCTTCGACTGGCACTGCTCCCTCAGGAGTCTCGCCATTAATACTACGTATTAACATGTAATTTTACTTTGAAATACTTTAATGCCCAAATTAATCAAAAGCTTTTTGAACCAGAAACGAAAAAAATCAATAGTCAAAGAAAAATTGATGTAGAGCCTGTTTTTGGATTTGTGAAGGCTATTTTGGGTTTCACTAGAATGTCAGTTCGAGGAATAAATAAAGTTAAACGAGAGCTAGGTTTTGTATTAATGGCACTTAATATAAGGAAAATAGCAGCTCAACGAGCTGTACATTATAAAATACATATCAAAAAAGCTGATTTCTATCAAATAATTAATAGAAAACAGCTTTTTTAAATTGCCTAAGAACTTAATGTCCCAGCCTGGTTTTTTCTTGCTTTTCTAAAAAGGTGTTAAAGATAATTGTTTATAATGTTACCATTTTGAGATGAAAGTGAAATATTGATATTAAGAAGTAGTTGATTATTTTACAGCAGATGCACAATATTCTAATAAGGAATAAAATGTCATGTTCTTCCTCTCAAATATAGAAGTGTGGTAGAATATATATTCGTGTATAATCAAATCATGATTAAATTACAAGCAAGTGGGTATTAATCCCAAGAAGCTTTAATTTAATAATATAAATTATTAAAGTGGGGGGAATCAGTATGTTACATTTACATATATTAAGTTGGGTATTAGCGATTATTTTATTTATCGCTACATACTTAAACATTTCAAAAAATCAAGGTGGTACGCCATATTTCAAACCGTTGCACATGATTTTACGCTTATTTATGCTGTTGACGTTAATTTCAGGATTTTGGATATTAATTCAGTCATTTATGAATGGCGGGGCAAATCATATGTTGCTTACATTGAAAATGCTGTGTGGTGTTGCAGTAGTTGGATTGATGGAAGTGTCGATTGCTAAAAGAAAGAGACATGAACAAAGTCACACAATGTTTTGGATAACAATTGCATTAATTATCATCACAATGGTATTAGGTGTCATTCTACCGTTAGGGCCTATATCAAAATTATTCGGTATTGGCTAATTGATAAGACATATAGTATATGACATAAGGCATGGACAATTATTAGTCCAAGACCTTATGTCTTTTTTGATTCTAAAAATGTTAAACATAAAAAATGGACTGGATAGTAGTACCAGTCCAACATAATTCTAACCTAGACAATTAAGATTAGATTGAATCGCATGATTCATTTATTTAGCTTTGTAACCAATCATATTGATTAAATCTTTAGGGTGGCTATATGGTGGTGCATAAGCCACTTCAAACTCAGTTAACTCATCTACAGTTAGCTGGTTCATCATTGCCATCGATAGTACATCAATACGTTTATCTGCACCTTCTTTTCCTACTGCAGCTGCTCTTAAAATCTGACGGTTTGAAGTGTCATAATATACCCTTAAGTGTAAAGGGGAATTTCCTGGGTAATAATTCGCGTGTGCACCTTGAGTGACTTCCACCATTTTATAGTCAAATTGCTTTAGTTCATTTGGTTTAACGCCGACACTCGCAAATGTATAATCAAAGAACTTCACAATATTGTTGCCTAAGAAGCCTTTGAATTCAATAGTGTCATTTCCAGCAATTTGTTCGGCAACAATACTTGCTGCACGGTGAGCGCCCCAAGCTAAAGGAACACTAGCCGGTAGATCGACATGTCGATAATGTGATGTTGCAATATCGCCTATTGCATAAATGTTTGGAACATTTGTTTCAAATTTATCGTTTACCGGTATGAAACCTTTTCGATCAAGTTTGATATTTGAACTTTCGATAAATTTTGAATTGGGGTGAGTACCGACACCTTCAATAATCATATCGTAATGTTCAACTTTTCCTGATTTAAATGTAATTTCATTTCCATTGATAGCATCAATTTCCTCATTTAAACGGTATGGAATCTCCCGCTTATCTAATTCATCAAGTATAGGTTGATTCATGTCGGCATCCATTAATTTATTTATCTTATCAGATCGATGAATTAAAGTAGGGTGTAAACCACGTTCGTAAAGATTTTCAAGAACTTCTAATGAAACATACCCTGCACCTACAACCAATACTTTATCAACTTGATTTGCTTTGATGAATTGATCGATAGCATCAGTGTCTTCTAAATTTCTAAGTGTAAATGTAATATCACTCTCAAAGCCAAGGCTATTTGCACTTGCACCAGGGCTTAAAATGAGTTTATCGTAAGATTCATCAAATTGTTCGTTGGTCTTTCTATTTAATACAGATACAGTTTGTCTATCATCATTGATTGCAATAACTTCATGATAAGTTTTTACTGTAATTTGCTTTCTATCATAAAATTTTTCAGGTGTATACGCTAAAGCATATCTTCTATCTTCAACAACTTCGCCAATGACATAAGGCAATGCACAATTAGCAAAGCTCATATCACGATCTTTTTCAAAAATAATAATGTCACTTTCTTTATCTAAACGTCGAATTTGGCTGGCACATGTTGCACCGCCAGCGACTGCTCCGACTACGACTATTTTGGGCATCGTAACTTACCTCCTATTGTTTTAAAATATTATAAAATGATTAGTTATAAATTAACAGTAATATCTAATATTTAAATTAAAGAAATCATTCAAATATCGACCAATGCCATCTTCATTATTGTTGAATGTAATATTGTTCGCTACATCTTTAAGTTCTTGCAAACCATTTTCCATAGCAACACCATGGCGGGCGTACTCAATCATTTCAATATCATTATCTTCATCACCGAATGCAATAATATTATTTCGGTCAATATTTAAAAATTGTCTAACTTGCTCAATGCCTCTTGCTTTATTAATACCAAGTTTTACAATTTCAATGACAGGGAATGGTGCGCCCCAGCGTCGATGCTCAATATGATCGGCATAAAAATGAGTAAGCATATTTTTGATTTCAGGTATTTTACTTTCTTCGGCTTCAATTAAAATTGAGGTAGGGGATTCTTTCAAGTGGACAAGTAAATTACCAGTTTGAATTCTTGGATTACCCATTGAAAAACCTTCAAATAATCTTGGATCATGATTGTTAATGAAAACATAATCTTTCACTTCTGCTATAATATTCGATACTTGATATTGTTGTAATCCTTGAATAATGTTTTGTGCGATGCCTAAATCTAAAATTTCATGGCAAGTTTTGAAGTTTTTATCTTTAGGGTGATGTACGTAAGCGCCATTAAAATTAACAATTGGTGTCGTTAAATTTAATTCATGATAATACATTTGACTTGCACGATAAGGTCTGCCAGTCGCAATCATAATTTGGTGTCCACGTTGTTGTAATTCATTTAATACTTGTTTAGTATATGATGAAATTTCTTTGTTATCGTTTAATAATGTTCCGTCTAAGTCTAGACATATTAAATGTGGTTGCATATCTCTCTCCTCATAAGTTGCTTAGTTCATATAGATACATCATAGCATTTTATTGGCGTTTTGTCGGATATTTGATATATTATGAATAATATGACATTAAAGAGGTGATATGGATGGAAGAGGCATTGAAAGATAGTATCTTAGGTGCATTAGAAATGGTAATTGACCCTGAATTAGGAATTGATATCGTTAATTTAGGTTTAGTATACAAAGTGAATGTTGATGATGAAGGCGTATGTACAGTTGATATGACTTTAACATCAATGGGATGTCCAATGGGACCTCAAATTATTGATCAAGTTAAAACAGTATTAGCAGAGATTCCTGAAATTCAGGATACTGAAGTGAATATCGTATGGAGTCCACCTTGGACAAAAGATATGATGTCACGTTACGCTAAGATTGCACTTGGTGTGAGCTAACATAAACTTGCATTGCCTGTAGAATTTCTTTTCGAAATTCTCTGTGTTGGGGCCCCGCAGTCAATATAACATTGTAGAGTATAATTCATTGTGAATAAGCTCCCTTCAAAGTAGACATTGAAAAATGAAAATTTTGAAGGGAGCCTTATTTATGTTCTAGGTTCTGATTTCATTTTGAAAATTTATATCTAACTTGTTTCAAAAAATATGAATTAAGACAGTGACTTGCACTTCTAAGAGTGCGCAATTCATTTTCTAGTTGAATATTTTCTTGAAAATTTTTATAATAAATTGAATTTATATTACAGTTATATTACAATACATAATACTTCATAGTTTTTAAGTTGCCGAGTTGCATTACAAATTGGATTTCGAAGTAAGAATCATCATTGGTAATTTTTTTAATTTAACAGTATTTTAGTCAATATGATTTTGATGATGTCGTAATTCAATAATATACATATGCATTTCAATATTCTTTTAAACAGCATAACTAAATTTAATTAAGCATCTAAGAAGAACAGTTTTAAAAGGGAAGAATGCAAAAATGAACAAAACAAAGGGTTTTACAAAGTATAAGAAAATGAGATATATGCCAGGGCTCGATGGTTTGAGGGCAATCGCTGTTCTAGGAATTATTATTTACCACTTAAATAAGCAATGGTTGACAGGTGGCTTTTTAGGTGTGGATACATTTTTTGTGATCTCTGGTTATTTAATTACAAGCTTATTACTCAAAGAGTATGATGACACAGGTATCATTAAATTGAAAAGCTTTTGGATACGTCGTTTAAAACGTTTATTACCAGCAGTCATAGTTTTATTAATGGTTGTAGGGACAGCAACCTTATTATTAAAATCAGATAATATCATTAGGGTTAAACATGATATTATTGCTGCGATATTTTATGTATCAAACTGGTGGTATATAGCAAAAGATGTTAATTATTTTGAGCAATTTTCATTTATGCCATTAAAGCATTTATGGTCTTTAGCAATTGAAGAACAGTTTTACATATTTTTCCCAGTTATTTTGGTTACATTATTGTTAACAATTAAAAAGCGATACAAAATAGGATTTATTTTTTGGGGAGTATCAATAATTTCTTTAGGGTTAATGATGTTTATCTACAGTATTAATGGGGATCATTCACGAGTGTATTTTGGTACAGATACTAGATTACAGACATTGTTACTGGGTGTTATTTTAGCTTTTTTATGGCCACCGTTTAAATTGAAAAATGATCCACCTAAAGTTGTAAAATATGTTATTGATAGCATAGGTAGTTTATCATTTATAGTACTTATATTATTATTTTTCATTATTAATGATGAGACGAATTGGATATATGATGGTGGTTTCTATTTAATATCCATATTAACGTTATTTATTATTGCCAGTGTCGTTCATCCATCTACATGGATAGCGAAGATATTTTCAAATCCAGTGTTAGTATTTATCGGGAAAAGGTCTTATAGTTTATATTTATGGCATTTTGCAGTAATTAGTTTCGTACATAGTTACTATGTAGACGGACAGATACCTGTATATGTGTACTTTATAGATATAAGTTTAACAATTATATTTGCAGAGCTATCATATCGCTTTATAGAAACTCCATTTAGAAAAGAAGGTATTAAAGCTTTAAATTGGCGACCTTCTTATATACCACAATTTATAAGAATGGCAATTGTAGTAACCTTGTTAATTCCATTTATGTTGATTTTAGTAGGTGCATTCAATAAATATGGTAAAGACATTATTGGAGAAAAAGCGAATAGCTTTGATACCACAATTGAAGATAATTATTTAATGCGGATAGCACCAATTGATAACATACACATTGATGGCTTAGTAAGTGAGAAGAAAAAGGAATCTTCCGACGTATATAATAATATTAAACCTCTTTTAATCGGTGATTCAGTAATGGTTGATATCGGTGAGTCATTTAAGTCATCAGTTCCTAAGTCTAGAATTGATGGAAAAGTAGGGCGTCAATTGTATCAAACCTTACCTTTAGTTAAAGCGAATTATTCACAATATAAAAAATCATCTGATCAAGTCGTATTAGAATTAGGTACAAATGGCGACTTTACTGTCAAACAGCTCGACGATTTACTTAATCAATTTGGAAAAGCCAAGATTTATTTAGTTAATACACGTGTTCCAAGAATTTATGAGGCAAATGTAAATCGATTATTAGCTGACGCGGCGAAACGAAAGTCCAATGTCACATTAATTGATTGGTATAAGCGATCACAAGGACATAGTGAATATTTTGCACCAGACGGTGTACATTTAGAGTACAAAGGAGTCCTAGCTTTAAAAGATGAAATATTAAAAGCACTTAAAAAGAAATAACATATGTTTAATAAGTCTAGTTAATGTGTAACGTAACATTAGCTAGATTTTTTTATTCAAAAAAATATTTACAAATATTAGGAAATTTAAGTGTAAAAGAGTTGATAAATGATTATATTGGGACTATAATATAATTAAGGTCAAAGAAAGTCAAAGTCAAAAGTGCAACTTGACCAACTCTACAAATTAGAGGTGAAATTATATGGATATAAATAAAATGACATATGCTGTTCAAAGTGCTTTACAACAAGCAGTTGAACTGAGTCAGCAACATAAATTACAAAATATAGAAATTGAGGCAATTTTAAGCGCTGCCTTAAATGAAAGTGAAAGCTTATATAAAAGTATTTTAGAACGAGCAAATATTGAGGTAGATCAATTAAACAAAGCTTATGAAGACAAACTAAACACGTATGCATCTGTAGAAGGTGATAATATACAATATGGTCAATATATTAGCCAACAAGCAAACCAATTGATAACTAAGGCTGAATCATACATGAAAGAATATGAAGATGAATATATTTCAATGGAGCATATTTTACGTTCGGCAATGGACATTGATCAAACAACAAAACATTATATAAATAATAAAGTAGAAGTTATCAAAGAAATTATTAAAAAAGTAAGAGGGGGAAATCACGTGACATCACAAAATCCAGAAGTTAATTACGAAGCATTAGCTAAATATGGCCGCGACTTAGTAGAAGAAGTTAGACAAGGTAAAATGGATCCTGTTATAGGAAGAGATGAAGAAATTCGAAATACGATTCGTATTTTAAGTCGTAAAACTAAAAACAACCCTGTGCTCATTGGTGAACCAGGTGTTGGTAAAACTGCAATTGTTGAAGGATTAGCGCAACGTATAGTTAAGAAAGATGTGCCAGAATCATTATTAGATAAAACTGTTTTTGAGTTAGATTTAAGCGCATTAGTAGCGGGCGCTAAATATCGTGGTGAATTTGAAGAGAGATTAAAAGCAGTCCTAAAAGAAGTTAAAGAGTCTGATGGTAGAATTATATTATTTATTGATGAAATCCATATGCTTGTAGGTGCTGGTAAAACAGATGGTGCCATGGATGCAGGCAACATGCTAAAACCAATGTTAGCACGAGGAGAGTTACATTGTATTGGTGCAACAACTTTAAATGAATATCGAGAATATATTGAAAAAGATTCGGCATTAGAGCGTCGTTTCCAAAAAGTAGCAGTTAGTGAGCCTGATGTTGAAGATACAATTTCAATTTTACGTGGTTTAAAAGAACGATATGAAGTGTATCATGGTGTGCGTATTCAAGATAGAGCCTTAGTTGCTGCCGCTGAATTGTCTGATCGTTACATCACTGATCGTTTTTTACCAGATAAAGCGATTGATTTAGTTGACCAAGCATGTGCAACAATTCGTACGGAAATGGGATCAAATCCAACTGAATTGGATCAAGTTAATAGACGTGTCATGCAATTAGAAATTGAAGAAAGCGCACTTAAAAATGAATCTGACAATGCGAGCAAACAGAGATTACAAGAACTACAAGAAGAGCTTGCCAATGAAAAAGAGAAACAAGCAGCACTTCAATCTCGTGTAGAATCAGAAAAAGAAAAAATAGCAAATTTACAAGAAAAACGTGCGCAACTAGATGAAAGTAGACAAGCGTTGGAAGATGCACAAACAAATAACAATTTAGAAAAAGCTGCTGAACTACAATATGGAACAATTCCTCAATTGGAAAAAGAACTTAGAGAATTAGAGGATAATTTCCAAGATGAGCAAGGTGAAGATACAGATCGAATGATTCGTGAAGTTGTAACAGACGAAGAAATTGGCGATATTGTCAGCCAATGGACAGGCATACCAGTTTCAAAATTAGTTGAAACAGAACGTGAAAAATTACTTCACTTAAGTGACATCTTGCATAAACGTGTTGTAGGTCAAGATAAAGCGGTTGACCTGGTTTCAGATGCAGTAGTTAGAGCAAGAGCAGGTATTAAAGATCCAAACAGACCTATTGGTAGTTTCTTATTCCTAGGTCCAACTGGAGTAGGTAAAACTGAATTAGCTAAATCATTAGCTGCATCATTATTTGATTCTGAAAAACATATGATTCGTATTGATATGAGTGAATATATGGAAAAACATGCAGTATCAAGATTGATAGGGGCACCTCCAGGATATATTGGACATGATGAAGGGGGTCAATTAACTAAAGCGGTTCGTCGTAATCCATACTCAGTTATTTTATTAGATGAGGTTGAAAAAGCGCATACTGACGTCTTTAATGTATTATTGCAAATTTTAGATGAAGGCCGTTTAACTGATTCTAAAGGACGTAGCGTTGATTTTAAAAATACTATTATTATTATGACAAGTAATATTGGATCTCAAGTTTTATTAGAAAACGTAAAAGAGACTGGTGAAATTACAGAATCAACAGAAAAAGCTGTTATGACAAGTTTAAATGCATATTTCAAACCAGAAATTTTGAATCGTATGGATGATATCGTATTATTTAAACCTCTATCTATTGATGACATGAGTATGATTGTAGACAAAATATTAACGCAATTAAATATAAGATTATTAGAACAACGAATCTCAATTGAAGTTTCTGATGATGCTAAAGCTTGGCTAGGTCAAGAAGCTTATGAACCTCAATACGGTGCAAGACCATTAAAACGTTTTGTACAACGCCAAATTGAAACACCATTAGCACGTATGATGATTAAAGAGGGATTCCCAGAAGGTACAACGATTAAAGTTAATTTAAATTCAGACAATAACTTAACGTTTAATGTTGAAAAAATTCATGAATAAAATTGAACCAAGAATGTGATGATTAATCGCATTCTTGGTTTTTTAGATTTGAAATTTATTATAATTGTTCATTGGCAATATACTTTTTAAATGATTTAATAAACACCAATATTTCTGGGCTTTCTTTTTTGCTGTATATATATGTAAATGAAATAGGTGCTTGTAAAATTTTCGTGTTAATAACCGAAATATTGTAATCACTATTTGTTGTTATATAAAGAGGCAGGAATGATATACCTTGATTCATTTCGATTAATTTAATTGAAGTATGCACATCATTGATAGATAGAAATTGTGCTTTTTCATAAATATTTAAAATATTATTTTTAAGTGATGACCAATATTCTGGATGGTTATCACTTATTATTTTGTATTTTTCAAATAAAGATGCCTCAGTTAGAAGATGATTATTCTCTTTATTGGGAGCAATCAATACAATTTTACCTTCGCATACTTTTTCAGAATGAACTTCTCTTAGTTTAGGTTGATTTCTGCTAATCCCGATGTCATACGTATGATTATTAATATCTTTTTCAATATTTTCATTTTTGACATGGAGAGAAACATCAATAAACGGATGCTCGTTAAAGAAAGATTTTAAAAATTTGGGCATAATGAATGTCGCGATATATGAAGACACGACAACATTTAATTTCGATTGAAACATCGTCTTTTTAAGTTGGATATGCTTGATGCCACTTTCATATTGTTCAATAAAACTTTGCGCAATTGGAAGAAATGTATGACCATCTTCAGTCAAGATAATTTGATTTTTATAAGTTTCAAATAGTTTCACATTGAGATGCTGTTCTAAATTTTTAATTTGCTTATGTATAGAAGGTATAGTGAGATTAATTTCTTCACTAGCTAATCGATAGTTTAACGTCTTCGCTAAAATGACAAATGTATAGTACCAATCCAAATTCATGAACATACCTCTTTCAAAAAAGTTAATAATTCATTAGATAATATTTAATTTTTATTGCATAAAAATAATATTAATATTATATTAGAGGTTAAGATTGAATGAATAAAAAATTTTACAAGGAGAGAGCAACATGAAAATAAAAACTGAATTTAAAGGGAACAATATACCATATGAATACGCAGCAGGTGCAGATGTGAGTGATTCTATTAACGGGAATCCAATTAAGTCATTTCCATTTGAAGTAATTGAATTACCGGAAGGGACTAAATATCTTGCTTGGTCTTTAATTGACTATGATGCAATTCCTGTGTGTGGTTTTGCTTGGATTCATTGGAGTGTAGCTAATGTAAGTGTTAGTGGCAATTCAATTTCTATAAAAGCAGATTTATCAAGAACAAAGGGTGACTATGTACAAGGTAAAAATAGCTTTACTAGTGGGTTGTTGGCTGAAGATTTTTCAGAAATAGAAAATCACTATGTAGGACCAACACCACCTGATAAAGATCATCAATATGAATTAACTGTTTATGCGTTAGATCATTCTTTAAATTTGACGAATGGGTTCTACTTGAATGAATTTTTAAAAGAAGTAAATCAACATAAAATTGATCAAACAAGTATTAACCTTATAGGAAGAAAAATTTAATACTAAATATCTCATCAATATAAAAATGTTCAATTAAAAGTACAAAGAAACAAAGGTTTTAATTTATATATTAGGTACGGCGTTCGCTATAATGCAAAGAAGTAATTAAATTTAAGAAATGTAAACTTAGTTATTGTAATGTGAATTTATTTGAAAAAATAGAAAGTATTAACAATTATAGCTTTTACATTAATTAAAATTTATTTTTAAAAACAAGTAAACAATTTACATACTTATAATTTTTGAAACTTTTCAATTTGTGTTATATTGATTTTGTAAGATACTTTAACTCACAAAGGAGAGAGATTATATGAAATTAAAATCATTTATAACTGTAACTTTGGCACTGGGCATGATCGCAACGACTGGGGCTACTGTGGCAAGTAATGAGGTATCTGCAGCAGAAAAGGACAAACTACCGGCAACTCAAAAAGCTAAAGAAATGCAAAATGTTCCATATACAATTGCAGTAGATGGCATTATGGCTTTCAATCAATCTTACTTAAATTTACCAAAAGATAGCCAATTATCATATTTAGATTTAGGAAATAAAGTTAAAGCTTTATTATATGATGAACGCGGTGTAACACCTGAGAAGATTCGAAATGCAAAATCTGCCGTTTACACGATTACTTGGAAAGATGGTAGTAAAAAAGAAGTGGATCTTAAGAAAGATAGCTACACAGCAAACTTGTTTGATTCAAATTCAATTAAACAAATTGATATTAATGTAAAAACTAAATAAACACTTAAAATTATCAAATTCAACATGAAGCATTTAATTTTACAGTGATGATTATAATATAATTGCCTTGATACAAAGATTACTCGTAAATGACATCTTTGTATTAAGGCTTTTTCTAAATTTAAAAGTGATGGGTTAGAGGTCATTGAGCTTTAAAATATTCAAAATACAAAACATTAATGGCCAAAAATAAAAGCCGCCTTTATCTGGGCAGCTTCAATAATAAGAAAGACATATTTCATTTTATACTAAATAGTTATTGTGATGAATCTTTCGGCGGTTTAATTACTGCAGCAAAAATTGCTGTGAAAATCGTGAACAATACTGCCATGATAATTGGATTCACTACATTTAAGCTGTCTCCACCTACTAGGCTATTAAGTACAAAGTTAACCATTTGCATTAATAATAATGCCCAAAAGAATGTTACGAGGTGTTTCATGTCATTCTACCTCCACTTTAATTATATATATTTTATTTTAAGTGAAAGTTAGAAATTTGTATAGTAACATCTCATATATTTTGACCATATTATACAGTTTAAATAAATGATTTTATCTGAAAGGCTATTCTAATTTAAGCGCATTAAAACCAATTTCATACTGAAATTTGACGATAATAAAGCATTAAAATTTTATTAACTAGTCAATATTCCTACCTCTGACTTGAGTTTAAAAAGTAATCTATGTTAAATTAATACCTGGTATTAAAAATTTTATTAAGAAGGTGTTCAACTATGAACGTGGGTATTAAAGGTTTTGGTGCATATGCACCAGAAAAGATTATTGACAATGCCTATTTTGAGCAATTTTTAGATACATCTGATGAATGGATTTCTAAGATGACTGGAATTAAAGAAAGACATTGGGCAGATGACGATCAAGATACTTCAGATTTAGCATATGAAGCAAGTGTAAAAGCAATCGCTGACGCTGGTATTCAGCCCGAAGATATAGATATGATAATTGTTGCCACAGCAACTGGAGATATGCCATTTCCAACTGTCGCAAATATGTTGCAAGAACGTTTAGGGACGGGCAAAGTTGCCTCTATGGATCAACTTGCAGCATGTTCTGGATTTATGTATTCAATGATTACAGCTAAACAATATGTTCAATCTGGAGATTATCATAATATTTTAGTTGTCGGTGCAGATAAATTATCTAAAATAACAGATTTAACTGACCGTTCTACTGCAGTTCTATTTGGAGATGGTGCAGGTGCGGTTATCATCGGTGAAGTTTCAGAAGGTAGAGGTATTATAAGTTATGAAATGGGTTCTGATGGCACTGGTGGTAAACATTTATATTTAGATAAAGATACTGGTAAACTGAAAATGAATGGTCGAGAAGTATTTAAATTTGCTGTTAGAATTATGGGTGATGCATCAACACGTGTAGTTGAAAAAGCGAATTTAACATCAGATGATATAGATTTATTTATTCCTCATCAAGCTAATATTAGAATTATGGAATCAGCTAGAGAACGCTTAGGTATTTCAAAAGATAAAATGAGTGTTTCTGTAAATAAATATGGAAATACTTCAGCTGCGTCAATACCTTTAAGTATCGATCAAGAATTAAAAAATGGTAAACTCAAAGATGATGATACAATTGTTCTTGTCGGATTCGGTGGCGGCCTAACTTGGGGCGCAATGACAATAAAATGGGGAAAATAGGAGGATAACGAATGAGTCAAAATAAAAGAGTAGTTATTACAGGTATGGGAGCCCTTTCTCCAATCGGTAATGATGTCAAAACAACATGGGAGAATGCTCTAAAAGGCGTAAATGGTATCGATAAAATTACACGTATTGATACTGAACCTTATAGCGTTCACTTAGCAGGAGAACTTAAAAACTTTAATATTGAAGATCATATCGACAAAAAAGAAGCGCGTCGTATGGATAGATTTACTCAATATGCAATTGTAGCAGCTAGAGAGGCTGTTAAAGATGCGCAATTAGATATCAATGAAAATACTGCAGATCGAATCGGTGTATGGATTGGTTCTGGTATCGGTGGTATGGAAACATTTGAAATTGCACATAAACAATTAATGGATAAAGGCCCAAGACGTGTGAGTCCATTTTTCGTACCAATGTTAATTCCTGATATGGCAACTGGGCAAGTATCAATTGACTTAGGTGCAAAAGGACCAAATGGTGCAACAGTTACAGCATGTGCAACAGGTACAAATTCAATCGGAGAAGCATTTAAAATTGTGCAACGCGGTGATGCAGATGCAATGATTACTGGTGGTACAGAAGCACCAATTACTCATATGGCAATTGCTGGTTTCAGTGCAAGTCGAGCGCTTTCTACAAATGATGACATTGAAACAGCATGTCGTCCATTCCAAGAAGGTAGAGACGGTTTTGTTATGGGTGAAGGTGCTGGTATTTTAGTAATCGAATCTTTAGAATCAGCACAAGCTCGAGGTGCCAATATTTATGCTGAGATAGTTGGCTATGGTACTACAGGTGATGCTTATCATATTACAGCGCCAGCTCCAGAAGGTGAAGGCGGTTCTAGAGCAATGCAAGCAGCTATGGATGATGCTGGTATTGAACCTAAAGACGTACAATACTTAAATGCCCATGGTACAAGTACTCCTGTTGGTGACTTAAATGAAGTTAAAGCTATTAAAAATACATTTGGTGAAGCAGCTAAACACTTAAAAGTTAGCTCAACAAAATCAATGACTGGTCACTTACTTGGTGCAACAGGTGGAATTGAAGCAATCTTCTCAGCGCTTTCAATTAAAGACTCTAAAGTCGCACCGACAATTCATGCGGTAACACCAGACCCAGAATGTGATTTGGATATTGTTCCAAATGAAGCGCAAGACCTTGATATTACTTATGCAATGAGTAATAGCTTAGGATTCGGTGGACATAACGCAGTATTAGTATTCAAGAAATTTGAAGCATAATTATAAAAATCTTCAGTAACGTTGTTTTAGTTACTGAAGATTTTTTCTGTTTCTTTATACTAAGATGAGCGACAGCACAATCGTCATAATAAAATATAGAATATTTATTAATAATAAGGAGATTATCCATGTAGAAACAAAGTAATGCTCTTTTTTTACCTCTTGTGGGTTGAAAAATGGATCATCAGAGATAGACTTCTTCTTTTTCGAAGATGACATTTGATACTTTAATCTTCTAAAACCATAACTTGTCGCATCAAAAATGCCTTCTTGTACAAGTAAAATCAAAAATATGCTAATAAAAATAATTAATGAAACATAAAACAATATATTTAAATATGTAATGATAGTATGGCTATTAAAAAGCCATATAATAAACGTTAATATTGGCGTTATTAGTGCCATTCCAAGCCATTTTTTCAACATTTGATCACTCCCACTTATAGAAAACTCTTACGCATAGTTTACATTAAAATCAGACATTGAGGAATGATTTTTTAATTTCTTCAGCTTTATTGAAATTCTAAAATCAATCATTCTTCATTAGTTTAAAGCAAAAAAATATTGATATATAGTAAATATTGTATATATAATATTAGTTAAGATTTCAGAAAATTTTGAAGGGAATGGAAATTTAGAAATCGGAATTTGTTAGAGGAGGGGATTAGATGGGGAAATATATTTTCAAACGATTTATTTATATGCTTATTTCTTTATTTATTATTATTACAATTACATTTTTCTTAATGAAATTAATGCCAGGTTCGCCATTTAACGATGCTAAATTAAATGCTGAACAAAAAGAAATTTTAAATGAAAAATATGGATTAAATGATCCTGTAGCTACGCAGTATTTACATTATTTAAAAAATGTTGTTACAGGCGATTTTGGTAATTCATTCCAGTATCATAATCAACCTGTGTGGGATTTGATTAAACCGAGACTACTACCTTCTTTTGAAATGGGTCTTACAGCAATGTTCATCGGTGTGATACTGGGACTTATTTTAGGTGTTGCAGCAGCTACTAAACAAAATTCTTGGGTTGACTATACAACTACAGTTATTTCAGTTATTGCAGTATCTGTACCATCTTTTGTACTTGCTGTACTTTTACAATATGTATTTGCAGTTAAATTAAGATGGTTCCCAGTAGCTGGATGGGAAGGTTTTTCGACCGCGGTATTACCGTCACTTGCATTATCTGCAGCTGTTTTAGCAACTGTCGCCAGATACATAAGAGCAGAGATGATAGAGGTATTAAGTTCAGACTATATTTTATTAGCGAGAGCTAAAGGTAATTCGACAATGCGTGTACTTTTTGGACATGCACTTAGAAATGCTTTAATTCCAATTATTACAATTATCGTTCCCATGTTAGCAAGTATTTTAACAGGCACTTTAACAATTGAAAATATTTTTGGGGTTCCTGGATTAGGGGATCAATTCGTACGTTCAATTACAACAAATGATTTCTCAGTAATCATGGCAATCACACTATTATTTAGCACACTGTTTATCGTTTCTATTTTTATTGTAGATATTTTGTACGGTGTGATAGATCCACGAATTCGTGTTCAAGGAGGTAAAAAATAATGGCTGAAAATAAAAACAATTTGTCGATTAACGACGATCATTCTAATGCAGCTATGACGCATACCTCTGACGCTATCGCATCATCTGATTTTATTATTAGAGAATTAGATTTGAATCAGGAACCTGAAATGCAAAGAGAAAGCAAAAACTTTTGGCAAGATGCTTGGGCTCAGTTAAAACGAAATAAGTTAGCTGTTTTCGGTATGATAGGTTTAATTATCATTGTAATATTTGCTTTTATCGGTCCAGTTATAAATAAACATGATTATGCTGAACAAAATGTAGAACATAGAAATCTTCCGGCAAAAATACCTGTATTAGACAAAGTTCCATTTTTACCTTTTGATGGTAAAGATGCAGATGGCAAGGATGCTTATAAAGCAGCAAATGCTAAAGAAAATTATTGGTTTGGTACTGATCAGTTGGGTCGAGATTTATGGACAAGAACATGGAAAGGTGCTCAAATTTCATTGTTTATCGGTGTTGTTGCAGCGATGTTAGATATTTTTATTGGCGTTGTATATGGTGCGATTTCTGGATTCTTCGGTGGACGTGTCGATACGATTATGCAACGTATACTTGAAGTCATAGCATCTATTCCGAATTTAATTGTCGTAATTTTATTTGTATTAATTTTTGAACCATCCATTTGGACAATTATATTGGCTATGTCTATCACAGGCTGGTTAGGCATGAGCAGAGTTGTACGTGGAGAATTTTTAAAATTAAAAAATCAAGAGTTTGTCATGGCTTCGAAAACATTGGGGGCTTCAAAATTCAAATTGATATTTAAGCATATTTTACCTAATACATTAGGTGCTATCGTGGTTACATCAATGTTTACAGTACCTAGTGCTATTTTCTTCGAAGCATTTTTAAGTTTCATTGGTATAGGTGTACCCGCACCTCAAACATCGTTAGGGTCATTAGTAAATGATGGCCGCGCAATGTTATTAATTTATCCACATGAATTATTTATACCAGCAATGATTTTAAGTTTATTAATTCTATTCTTTTACTTATTTAGTGATGGATTACGTGATGCATTTGATCCGAAAATGCGTAAATAAAAGGGGGCATAGCATATGACTGAAAGAATATTAGAAGTAAATGATTTGCATGTTTCCTTTGATATTACAGCAGGGGAAGTGCAGGCAGTGAGAGGTGTAGATTTTTATTTAAACAAAGGGGAAACATTGGCAATTGTTGGTGAATCAGGTTCAGGTAAATCTGTAACAACAAAAGCAATTACAAAATTATTCCAAGGGGACACAGGAAGAATTAAAAAGGGAGAAATTTTATTTTTAGGGGAAGATTTAGCAAAAAAACCTGAAAATGAGTTAATTAAATTACGTGGCAAAGATATTTCAATGATCTTTCAAGATCCAATGACATCTTTAAACCCAACGATGCAAATTGGTAAACAAGTCATGGAACCATTAATTAAGCACAAAAATTATAGTAAAGCACAAGCTAAAAAGCGCGCATTGGAAATACTAAATCTTGTAGGTTTACCAAATGCAGAAAAAAGATTTAAAGCATATCCACATCAATTTTCAGGTGGACAAAGGCAAAGAATTGTTATTGCAACCGCATTAGCTTGTGAACCTAAAGTGCTCATTGCTGATGAACCAACGACTGCATTAGACGTAACGATGCAGGCACAAATTTTAGATTTAATGAAAGAACTACAACAAAAAATCGATACAGCAATTATTTTTATAACGCATGATTTAGGGGTTGTTGCGAATATTGCTGATAGAGTGGCAGTTATGTATGGTGGTCAAATGGTTGAAACAGGAGATGTTAACGAAATATTTTATGATCCAAAGCATCCATATACATGGGGATTATTATCGTCAATGCCTGATTTATCAACAACAAATGACACACCATTACTAGCGATTCCTGGAGCGCCACCTGATTTATTACACCCACCTAAAGGTGATGCATTTGCGAGACGTAGTCAATATGCATTAGATATTGATTTTAAAGTAGAACCACCGTGGTTTAAAGTTTCACCGACACATTTTGTGAAATCTTGGTTATTAGACGCACGTGCACCAAAAGTTGAACTACCCGAGCTGGTAAAACAACGTATGAAACCGATGCCTAATAATTATGAAAAACCACTCAAGGTAGAAAGGGTGTCGTTCAATGAAAAATGATGAAGTGCTATTATCCATTAAAAATTTAAAGCAATATTTTAACGCAGGAAAGAAAAACGAAGTGAGAGCGATTGAAAATATTTCGTTTGATATATACAAAGGGGAAACATTAGGTTTAGTAGGAGAATCGGGGTGTGGTAAATCTACAACTGGTAAATCAATTATTAAACTTAATGATATTACAAGTGGAGAAATTTTGTATGAGGGTATTGATATACAAAAGATTCGTAAACGTAAAGATTTGCTTAAATTTAATAAAAAGATACAGATGATTTTTCAAGACCCATATGCGTCTTTAAATCCTAGGTTAAAAGTAATGGATATAGTAGCTGAAGGTATTGATATCCATCATTTAGCAACTGATAAACGTGACCGTAAAAAACGTGTCTATGATTTACTTGAAACTGTTGGATTAAGTAAAGAACATGCCAATCGCTATCCTCATGAATTTTCAGGTGGACAACGCCAACGTATTGGAATTGCCCGTGCATTAGCCGTTGAACCAGAATTTATTATCGCGGACGAACCAATATCGGCATTGGATGTTTCAATCCAAGCTCAAGTAGTTAATTTATTATTAAAATTACAACGTGAAAGAGGGATTACGTTCCTATTTATAGCTCATGATCTATCAATGGTGAAGTATATTTCAGATCGTATTGCAGTGATGCATTTTGGGAAAATAGTTGAAATTGGACCGGCAGAAGAAATTTATCAAAATCCATTACACGATTATACTAAGTCTTTATTATCAGCCATTCCACAACCTGATCCTGAATCAGAACGCAGTCGCAAACGATTTAGTTATATTCATGATGAAGCAAATAATCATTTAAGACAATTACATGAAATAAGACCACAGCATTTTGTCTTTAGTACTGAAGAAGAAGCTGCACAACTACGAGAAAATAAATTGGTGACACAAAATTAAGGGGAAGGGGGAAATGCAATGACGAGAAAATTTAGAACACTTATTTTAATTTTGATTGCTACAATTGCATTAAGTGGTTGTGCTAATGATGATGGTATTTATTCAGATAAAGGTCAAGTATTCAGAAAAATTTTGTCATCAGACTTAACATCCCTTGATACATCATTAATAACGGATGAAATATCTTCTGAAGTGACTGCGCAAACATTCGAAGGTTTATACACATTAGGAAAAGGTGACAAACCGGTGTTAGGTGTTGCGAAAGCTTTTCCTGAAAAGAGTAAAGGTGGTAAAACTTTAAAGGTTAAATTAAGAAGCGATGCTAAATGGAGCAATGGTGACAAAGTGACTGCGCAAGATTTTGTTTATGCTTGGAGAAAAACAGTTGACCCTAAAACAGGTTCTGAATTTGCATACATTATGGGGGACATTAAAAATGCGAGTGATATTAGTACTGGTAAGAAACCTGTAGAGCAATTAGGTATCAAAGCATTAGATGATGAAACATTACAAATTGATTTAGAAAAGCCGGTTCCATATATTAATCAATTATTAGCACTTAATACCTTTGCACCTCAAAATGAAAAAGTTGCCAAAAAATATGGTAAAAATTACGGTACGGCAGCTGATAGAGCGGTATACAATGGTCCATTTAAAGTTGATGATTGGAAACAAGAAGATAAAACCTTACTATCTAAAAATCAGTATTATTGGGATAAAAAGAATGTAAAATTAGATAAAGTGAATTATAAAGTTATTAAAGACTTACAAGCCGGTGCATCATTGTATGATACTGAATCAGTAGATGACGCAGTTATTACTGCAGATCAAGTAAATAAATATAAAGATAACAAAGGATTAAACTTTGTGTTAACGACTGGGACATTTTTTGTAAAAATGAATGAAAAACAATATCCTGATTTTAAAAACAAAAATTTAAGACTGGCTATCGCACAAGCAATAGATAAAAAAGGATACGTTGATTCAGTGAAAAACAATGGCTCAATTCCTTCCGATACACTAACAGCCAAAGGAATTGCGAAAGCGCCTAATGGCAAAGATTATGCGAGTACCATGAATTCGCCTTTAAAATATAATCCTAAAGAAGCAAGAGCACACTGGGACAAAGCTAAAAAAGAGTTAGGTAAAAATGAAGTGACATTTTCAATGAACACAGAAGATACACCAGATGCAAAAATATCTGCTGAATATATCAAATCGCAAGTTGAGAAAAATTTACCAGGAGTTACTTTGAAAATTAAGCAATTACCGTTTAAACAAAGAGTATCATTAGAACTGAGTAACAATTTTGAAGCATCACTTAGTGGTTGGTCTGCAGATTACCCTGATCCTATGGCTTATTTAGAAACAATGACCACAGGTAGCGCACAAAATAATACAGACTGGGGTAATAAAGAATATGATCAATTACTTAAAGTAGCAAGAACCAAATTGGCACTTCAACCGAACGAACGATATGAAAACTTGAAAAAAGCAGAAGAAATGTTCCTAGGAGATGCACCGGTAGCACCAATTTATCAAAAAGGTGTTGCACATTTAACAAATCCTCAAGTAAAAGGATTAATTTACCATAAATTTGGTCCAAATAACTCACTTAAACATGTATATATTGATAAATCGATAGATAAAGAAACAGGTAAGAAGAAAAAATAATATGCTTTGTAAATTAGGCTGGAGACATATCTCCAGTCTTTTTGTGTTGGATAAAAACTTTGGGAATAAAAATTTAAAATAAGTCGTTTTTTAAATTACTGAAATTGATTAAATGCATAAATAACTGAATATTCTAAAAATAAACTTGTAATAATTTTTTCTATGAGTAAACTAAAAAGAAAAAATTAGATTGAAAGTAGGAGGCATATAAATGGGGAAGCTAATTAAATATATTTCAATACTTATTGTTATCGTTTTAGTGTTGAGTGCTTGCGGAAAAAGCAGTAATAAAGATGAAGGAGTAAAAGATGCTACTAAAACAGAAACCTCAAAACATAAAGGTGGTACCTTAAATGTAGCATTAACAGCACCTCCAAGTGGTGTTTATTCTTCGTTATTAAATAGTACACATGCGGATGCTGTAGTTGAGGGATATTTTAACGAAAGCTTATTAGCAACTGATAAAAAAATACGTCCTAAGGCATATATTGCTTCATGGAAGGACATCGAGCCGGCTAAGAAAATAGAATTTAAAATTAAAAAAGGTATTAAATGGCATGATGGTAATGAATTGAAAATTGATGATTGGATTTATTCAATTGAAGTCTTAGCTAACAAGGACTACGAAGGTGCTTATTATCCAAGTGTAGAAAATATCCAAGGTGCGAAAGATTATCATGAAGGAAAAACTGATCATATTAGCGGATTGAAGAAAATAGATGACTACACTATGCAGGTTACATTTGATAAAAAACAAGAAAATTACTTAACAGGATTTATTACTGGACCTTTATTAAGTAAAAAATATTTATCAGATGTACCAATTAAAGATTTAGCGAAATCAGATAAAATCCGAAAATATCCTATTGGTATTGGACCGTATAAAGTTAAGAAAATCGTTCCAGGTGAGGCTGTTCAACTCGTTAAATTTGATGATTATTGGCAAGGTAAGCCTGCACTAGACAAAATCAATTTAAAAGTTATTGATCAAGCGCAAATTATTAAGGCAATGGAAAAAGGCGATATTGATGTTGCGAATGATGCTACCGGTGCAATGGCAAAAGATGCTAAGTCATCTAATGCTGGTCTCAAGGTATTATCTGCGCCAAGCTTAGACTACGGTTTAATAGGATTCGTATCTCATGATTACGATAAAAAAGCTAATAAAACTGGTAAAGTGAGACCAAAATATGAAGACAAAGAATTACGTAAAGCAATGCTTTATGCAATTGATAGAGAAAAATGGATCAAAGCGTTTTTCAATGGTTACGCTAGTGAAATCAATAGTTTTGTACCATCTATGCATTGGATAGCAGCCAATCCTAAGGACCTAAATGATTACAAATATGATCCTGAAAAAGCTAAAAAAATCTTAGATAAGTTAGGTTATAAAGATAGAGATGGTGACGGATTTAGAGAAGATCCTAAAGGTAATAAATTTGAGATTAACTTTAAACATTATTCAGGTTCTAATCCTACTTTTGAACCAAGAACTGCTGCGATAAAAGATTTCTGGGAAAAAGTTGGCTTGAAAACAAATGTGAAGTTAGTAGAATTCGGTAAATATAATGAAGACTTAGCAAATGCATCTAAAGATATGGAAGTGTACTTCAGATCATGGGCAGGAGGTACAGATCCAGATCCATCAGATTTATACCACACTGATAGACCTCAAAATGAAATGAGAACAGTTTTACCAAAATCAGATCAATATTTAGATGATGCATTAGACTTCGAAAAAGTAGGCATTGATGAAAAGAAACGTAAAGATATTTATGTTAAATGGCAAAAATATATGAATGATGAGTTACCTGGATTACCAATGTTCCAAGGTAAATCGATAACTATTGTTAACGATAAAGTACGAAACTTAGACATTGAAATTGGAACTGATCAAAGTTTATATAATTTAACTAAAGAAGCTTAGTAATGTAACCTCGACGATTTTGTCGAGGTTTACTTATATGGGGGGGATGTTATGAATAATGTATTGTTAGAGGTTAAAGATTTAGAAACATCATTAAAAATAAATAATGAATGGTTAGCAACTGTTGAAAATATTTCTTTTGAATTATCTAAAGGAGAAGTTTTGGGTATAGTAGGGGAATCTGGTTGCGGTAAGTCCATATTAAGTAAGTCAATTATTAAATTATTACCAGAAAAGATATCTAAACTAAGTAATGGAGAAGTTATATTTGATGGTAAACGAATCGATACGCTCAATGAGAAGCAATTGCTAGATATTCGAGGAAATGATATTGCTATGATTTTTCAAGAACCTATGACTGCTTTAAATCCTGTATTTACCATAAAAAATCAACTTGTGGAATCTATAAAATCACATAAAAAAATTTCTAAAAAAGAAGCAAATAACTTAGCAAAAGATTTACTAAAAAAAGTTGGAATTGCTAGACAAGATGAAATATTAAATAGCTATCCTCATCAATTATCTGGTGGTATGAGACAAAGAGTAATGATTGCAATGGCCATTTCATGTTCTCCTAAATTATTAATTGCTGATGAACCTACAACAGCATTGGATGTCACGATTCAAGCGCAAATATTAGACTTATTAAAAGAATTGCAAAAGGAAACGCAAATGGCAATTATGATGATTACACATGATTTGAGTGTAGTTGCTGAGTTTTGCGATAAAGTCTTAGTTATGTATGCAGGTCAAATTGTAGAAATTGGAGGCATAAAAGAAATACTACACAATCCGAAACATCCTTATACCCAAAAATTATTATCAACAATTCCAAAACTTAAAGAAGAGCAGAAACGACTTGAAACGATAGAAGGAATTGTGCCATCAATCCAAGCATTTCACGTTAATAAGTGCAGATTTGCAAATAGATGTAACAAAAAACTGGATATTTGTAATAATCAATCTCCTAAAATGCATGTTTGTGAAGACGTCATTGTACGTTGTCATTTGTACAAAAATGAATATAAGGAGATATAAGAATGGAAAATATTTTAGAAGTCAACCAAATAAAAAAATACTACAAAATTAAAACTGGATTATTACAAAAAACTCAGTACGTTAAAGCTGTTGATGACGTATCGTTTTCAATAAAAAAAGGACAAACTTTTGGATTAGTAGGAGAATCGGGTTGTGGTAAGTCAACGTTAGGTAAAGTGATTATCAGGCTTGAAGATGCAACTTCAGGCTCAATAATTGTTAATGGTGAAGATATAACAAGATTACAAGGTAAAAAACTCAGAAAATCACGACAACAATATCAGATGATATTTCAAGATCCGTATGCATCATTGAATCCGATGCAAATGGTTGGAGATATCATTTCAGAACCTATTTTAAATTATAAAAAATTGCCAAAAGAAGAAATAAAAAAAGAAGTACTATATTTATTAAAATGTGTTGGCCTAAGTGAAGATGCATATTATAAATATGCACATGAATTTTCAGGTGGACAGAGACAAAGAGTGGGAATTGCAAGAGCATTGGCTTTGCGTCCGAGTTTAATTGTTGCTGATGAGCCTGTAAGTGCATTAGATGTATCTGTTCAATCTCAAGTACTGAATTTATTAAAAGATTTACAAGAACAATTTAACTTAAGCTATTTATTTATCGCACATGATTTAAGTGTAGTAAAACATATAAGTGATGTCATTGGAGTTATGTATTTAGGTCATATAGTTGAAATCGCATCTGATAAAGAAATTTATGAAAATCCCAAACATCCATATACAAAAGCGTTGATTTCATCAATACCACAAATTGATAAACATAATAACAATAGAATTATATTAAAAGGAGAATTACCTTCGCCAAGTAATCCGCCGCAAGGTTGTCCTTTTCATACAAGATGTCCGATTGCAAAAGATAAATGTAAAGAAAATATACCACAATTAAAGGACATTGGTGATGAACATCAAGTTGCTTGTTTTTATGTAAATAAAGTAGGTGATTTAAATGGTTAAATTAATATTAAAGAGATTAGGTTTAATGATTCCGTTACTAATTTTAATTTCTATTGTTGTATTTTCATTAGCTATCATTCAACCAGGAGATCCATTTTCAGATTTACAAAACGGTAAAATAAAACAAGAAGCAATAAATGCACAAAGGGAAAAGTTAGGCCTCAACGACTCTATACCACATCAATACATTAGATGGGTCAATCATGTTATACACGGTGATTTAGGAGAGTCAATCAAATATAAAAGGCCGGTAATTGATGTTATTGAGGAAAGAATTCCAAATACAATATTACTCGGTGCTATGTCATTAATTATTACTTATATTATCTCATTTGCTTTAGGAATAACGTCAGGTCGATATTCTTACAGTTTGACTGATTATACTGTGCAAATATTTAATTATTTGATGTTAGCTATTCCATCTTTTATTGCGGGAGTATTTGCAATTTTTATTTTTTCTTTTGAATTACAATGGTTTCCGTTTCAAGGTTCTGTTGATATTAACCTTAAAGAAGGTACTTTTGAATATTATATGAGTAAAATTTATCATACATTTTTGCCTGCATTAACTTTAGGATTATTATCTACTGCTGGTTATATTCAATATTTACGTAATGATATTATTGAAAATTCTAAAAAAGATTATGTATTGACGGCAAGGTCAAAAGGATTATCTATGAATAAAATTTATAATAAACATATACTGAGAAATTCTTTAATACCTATTATTACATTTTTAGGTGCTGATATTGTAAGTATTTTAGGTGGAGCTGTGATTACTGAGACTATCTTTTCATATAACGGTATCGGTAAATTATTTTTAGAATCGGTAATAGGTCAAGACTATCCATTAATGATGGCATTAACGTTATTTTTCTCATTTTTAGGTTTACTGGGTAATTTGATTTCTGATATTACTTATGGATTTATAGATCCAAGAATTAGAAGTAACTAGGGGGGATTGGAATGCAAAATAAGTCAAAATCGCCTTTTAAAATTGCATTGTCTAAATTTATTCATAATAAAATTGCAATGTTATCGATTATTTTTTTATTAATCATAACTATTGTATCAATTATAGCGCCATTAATAGCTCCTTTTCCAGTGAACCAACAAGATTTATTAAATATAAAAGGTGAAATGACAGCACAAAACATTCTTGGTACAGACTCTGGTGGTAGGGATAACTTTAGTCGTTTGTTATATGCAGGTCGTATTTCATTATCCATTGGAATTACATCTACAATAGGAATGCTTTTGATTGGAATTACAGTTGGAGTGATTTCTGGTTATTTTGGAGGTATTGTTGATACATTATTAATGAGAATAACCGAATTTGTTATGTTATTTCCATTTTTAATATTTGCAATTGTATTAAATGCTGCACTTGGAGATAAAATTAAAAATCCTTATGGATCTGCCATAATTCTTGTTCTAGTTATTATCGTATTAAGTTGGGGAGGTATTGCAAGACTTGTTCGTGGTAAAGTACTTCAAGAAAAAGAAAATGAATACTTTTTGGCAGCAAAATCAATTGGTACACCCACATATAAAATTATTTTGAAACATCTTTTGCCGAATATATTAAGTGTAGTTATCGTACAAGCAACATTGTTATTTGCCGGTATGATTGTAGTGGAATCAGGATTGAGCTTTTTAGGATTCGGAATTAGTAAAGCAATACCATCTTGGGGTAATATGTTGAGTGATGCTCAAGAAGGGGATGTTATAAGTGGTAAACCGTGGATATGGATGCCACCTGCTATAATGATTACATTAACTATATTAAGTATAAACTTTGTAGGGGAAGGGCTTAAAGATGCTTTTAATCCTAGAGGTAGACGTTAAATAATAAAAGAGGCACTAGTTAATTCTAGTACCTCTTTATTTTATCTCTTACGTCCTAAACCCATCGCTTTTTCCATTTTTTTGACAGTTTTAAATGAAACTTTGTGTGCTTTATCTCTACCTTGATCTAAAATATCATCAAGTTTATCTGAGTTATAAAAACTTTCGTATTTTTCTTGGAATTCTACTAAAAATGCTTTAACTATTTCAGCAAGGTCACCTTTAAATTTACCATAACCTTCCCCTTCATATTTTGCCTCAATATCTTTAATTGGCATGTCGGTTAATCCAGCGTATATTGAAATTAAATTTGTTATACCTGGCTTGTTGTCACGATCAAATTTAATAATACCATCTGAATCAGTTACTGCGCTTTTAATTTTTTTAGCTGCAACATTCGGCTCGTCCAATAATGAAATGAAGTTTTTAGCATTATCATCACTCTTACTCATTTTTCTTGTTGGGTCTTGTAAACTCATGACACGTCCACCAACTTTAGGCATACGAATTTCAGGTTTCACAAGCACATCATTATAGCGACTATTAAATCTATCTACAAGGTTACGAGTCAATTCGATATGCTGCTTTTGGTCATCTCCAACTGGAACGATATTAGTATTGTAAAGAACAATATCAGCTGCCATTAAAGGTGGATATGTTAATAGACCAGCAGGTATACCTTCAACTGCTTTCTGAGCTTTATCTTTGTATTGTGTCATACGCTCTAATTCTCCAACAGAAGCAATCGTAGTTAACATCCATCCTGCTTGTACGTGTGCAGGGACTTCAGATTGTATGAACAATGTTGCTTTGTCTGGATCTATACCAGAAGCTAAATAAATCGCTGCTAATTGTCTGGTCTGTTTACGTAATTTTAAACGATCTTGTGGCATTGTAATTGCATGTTGATCTACGATACAGAAATAACAATCATAGTCATTTTGCACATCAACAAATTGTTTTAGTGCGCCAATATAATTTCCAATAGTAGGAATTCCACTAGGTTGGATGCCTGAAAATAATGTCTCCATTTAAATGCCTACTTTCTTAGTAATATTTTAATAATTATCATTATAACAGTATTTCTTAAAAATGTAAGATGTGTTAGAATATACGTATAACTTACTACTAACAAAGGGATTAATAATCTTTTTTATAAGTGTAGAAACTTATCTGAAAAATTAGGTTTTTCTCATTTAATTTTAATGTTAGATAGTTATAATAAATAGTAACGATTAAGAATTTTAGAAAAAAATGTTTTTTCTTGATCTATAACTAAATTTTAAGCAATGAATTTTATTCATTCAAATAGGAGAGTGAGATGTATGGTAACATTATTTACTTCACCAAGTTGCACATCTTGCCGTAAAGCGAAAGCATGGTTACAAGAACATGACATTCCGTATACGGAGCGTAATATTTTTTCTGAACATTTAACAATTGATGAAATTAAGCAAATATTAAAAATGACTGAAGACGGTACTGATGAAATCATTTCTACACGTTCTAAAACATACCAAAAATTAAATGTTGATATTGATTCACTACCATTACAAGACTTATATTCAATCATTCAAGATAATCCTGGCTTATTACGTCGTCCAATTATTTTAGATAATAAACGACTACAAGTTGGTTATAATGAGGACGAGATTCGACGTTTCTTACCTAGAAAAGTTCGTACGTTCCAATTACAAGAAGCACAACGTATGGTTGACTAATAACCATTTAACTATGTGTCATACTTTACTAAAAGATATGTCAAGCAACACTATTTCTATAGTGTTGCTTTTTTGGTTTTAATTTTACAATAATTGCTTAGTATCTTTTAAATCAAATGTGCAATTGTTAATATAGCTCTATATTAGAGTGTTTTGGATGAAACATTTGCTATGATAAGGTAAAATTAAATTAAGAAAGTGCTTTAATGCTTTAACTGTATAAATCATTTAAATAGTTTTGCTACAACGAATATGTTATTATAAGTTACCAAAATATTTTAGAGAAAGAAATCAAACAAATAAATTGTATTTTGTTTGATGCTTTAATACAATGTGGATACTATTCATCGACTGTAAGGAGTGAGATGATATGAGAATAGAACGAGTAGATGATACAACTGTAAAATTGTTTATAACATATAGCGATATCGAGGCCCGTGGATTTAGTCGTGAAGATTTATGGACAAATCGCAAACGTGGCGAAGAATTCTTTTGGTCAATGATGGATGAAATTAACGAAGAAGAAGATTTTGTTGTAGAAGGTCCATTATGGATTCAAGTACATGCCTTTGAAAAAGGTGTCGAAGTCACAATTTCTAAATCTAAAAATGAAGATATGATGAATATGTCTGATGATGATGCAACTGATCAATTTGATGAACAAGTTCAAGAATTGTTAGCTCAAACATTAGAAGGTGAAGATCAATTAGAAGAATTATTCGAGCAACGAACAAAAGAAAAAGAAGCTCAAGGTTCTAAACGTCAAAAGTCTTCAGCACGTAAAAATACAAGAACAATCATTGTGAAATTTAACGATTTAGAAGATGTTATTAATTATGCATATCATAGCAATCCAATAACTACAGAGTTTGAAGATCTGTTATATATGGTTGACGGTACTTATTATTATGCTGTACATTTTGATAGTCATGTTGATCAAGAAGTCATTAATGATAGTTACAGTCAATTGCTTGAATTTGCTTATCCAACAGACAGAACAGAAGTTTATTTAAATGACTATGCTAAAATAATTATGAGTCATAACGTAACAGCTCAAGTTCGACGTTATTTTCCAGAGACAACTGAATAACGATATTAATTAAGCAACGCACTATGAAAGGGGACTCTTTGGAGTCTCTTTTTTTATTGATTTCAAAAGCTGAAAAAGTAATAGTAGTTAAACTTACGTGTAATATTTTGAGGTGAAGATATGTTAGTAGCTTTAAATGAAGAAAAGGAACGTGTGTTAGCAACTACTGCATTGAGAAAGACACAATATTTTTGTCCGGTGTGTGGCAAGCAAGTTATTTTAAAGCGTGGGCTCAAAGTAATTAGTCATTTTGCACATAAACATTTAGCGGAACAAAAATGTTTTAATAATGAAACGATTAAACATTATAAAAGTAAATTGATTTTAGCACAGATGATACAGCAACAAGGATGTAAAGTAGAGATAGAGCCATTTTTAAAAGAAATAAAACAAATTCCGGATATTTTGATTAATAATAAATATGTTATTGAGCTACAGTATTCGCCAATTCCTTATAAACAGATTCTTCAACGAACGGAAGGTTTAAAGAAAATGGGATATAAAGTAAGTTGGTTATTAAATGATGTTGATTATTGTCATAATAAAGTGAAGTTCAATCATTTTCAAAGTTTATTTATTAATCCATTCACTCGAAAACTTCATACGTTCAATTTAGAGAAAAAACAAATAATGATGTTTCAACAAATACAATATTTAGGCGGGCACAAATATGTCGCTGAAAAAAGGAATGCCAAAATTAGTGAGTTGTTTAATGAGGCGCCTTGTGATTATCATGCTGTTTATAAATTATCAAAGTTCGCAATTAATCAATATATCAAATATTGTCGCTGGCAAAATTCTGTTTTAGAACCCACTTTAAGTGCAATGTATCAATTACAGTTAACTGATCAAGAAGTAGTGCACAATTATGGTTATATTTTTCCAGAGCAAATTTATATTGAAAATCATCCAATTGAGTGGCAATTACAAGTTGATTTATGGTTAAAGAATGGAAAAAGCAAATTAGTAAGTGACAATCTTAATTATTTTAAACTGAAAAAGTTTATTGTTGGTCTAGAAAGTAAAACAGCAATTATAGAAAAACTTATTAACAATTATTTAAATATTTGTTCAGATAGAGGTAATGACGTGCAAATTTTGTTCTAAAATGAGAAAATTATATCAATTATATTTTATTAGGAGGTTTACTACATATGAGTCAACAATTATCTAGAGAAGAACAGGAACGTAAATATCCTGAATATACATGGGACTTAACAACAATTTTCAAAGATGATGAAGCTTTTGAGGCTGCATTTAAAGAAGTTGAAAATGAGTTAGGCAAAGAAGAACAATTTAAAGGACACATTGGTGATAGTGCTGAGACATTATACAATGCATTAGAATTAGAAGATACATTAGGTACTAAATTAGAAAAAGTATATGTATACGCGCACCTAAAACAAGACCAAGATACAACGAACGACAAGTATACTGGTATGGAGTCAAGAGCACATCAATTAATTATTAAATTTAGCTCGGCATGGAGTTTCTTAGTGCCAGAGATTTTACAAATTGATGAAGATAAAATTCAATCATTTGTAAATTCATATGATAAATTACAAAAATTCGCATTTGATTTGAAGTTGATTAATGAAAAACGTCCTCATATTTTAGATGCTGAAACTGAAAAGTTATTAACAGAAGCGCAGGACGCGTTATCAACGCCATCAAATGTATACGGTATGTTTAGCAACGCTGATTTAGTATTTGAAGATGCGATTGATAAAGATGGAAATGCACACCCGTTAACACAAGGTACATTTATTAAGTATTTAGAATCAGATGATCGCAAACTAAGAGAAAGTGCTTTTAGAAATGTATATAAAGCATATGGTGCTCATAATAATACGCTTGGCGCTACGCTAGCAGGTGAAGTGAAGAAAAATGTATTTAATGCTCGTACACACAATTACAAAACTGCAAGAGAAAAAGCATTGAGTAATAATCATATTCCAGAAAATGTATATGACAATCTAGTGAAAACTGTACATAAATATTTACCATTGCTACATAGATATACTGAATTGCGCAAAGAATTGCTAGGTTTAGATGACTTGAAAATGTATGATTTATATACACCATTAATTAAAGATATTAAGTTTGAAATGCCTTATGAAGAAGCTAAAGAGTGGATGTTAAAAGCGTTAGAACCAATGGGTGAAGAATATTTAAATGTAGTTAAAGAAGGCTTAAACAATCGTTGGGTCGATGTCTATGAGAATAAAGGTAAACGTTCAGGTGGCTATTCATCAGGTGCACATTTAACTAATCCATTTATTCTACTTAACTGGTCTAATACTATTTCAGACTTATACACATTAGTTCATGAATTTGGGCATTCAGCACATAGTTACTTCAGTAGAAAATTCCAACCGTCAAATTCTAGTGACTACACTATTTTTGTCGCTGAAGTTGCATCAACTTGTAACGAAGCACTTTTAAGTGATTATATGGATAAACATCTTGATGATGAAAAACGCTTATTATTATTAAACCAAGAATTAGAACGTTTCAGAGCTACATTATTCCGACAAACAATGTTCGCAGAATTTGAGCATAAAATTAATGCAATTGAAGAAGCAGGTGAACCTTTAACACCAACTAGAATGAATGAAGAATATGCCAAATTAAATAAATTATACTTCGGTGATTCTGTAGAAACTGATGAAGATATTAGTAAGGAATGGTCACGTATTCCACACTTCTATATGAATTATTATGTATATCAATACGCAACTGGTTACAGTGCAGCTCAAAGCTTAAGTCATCAAATTTTAACAGAAGGTAAGCCAGCAGTAGATAGATATATTAATGAATTCTTGAAAAAAGGTAGCTCAAATTATCCAATTGAGATATTAAAAAATGCTGGTGTAGATATGACAACACCTGAACCAATTGAACAAGCTTGTGAAGTTTTTGAACAAAAATTGAACGCTTTTGAAAAATTAATGAAAGCTTAGTACTATCGTATTCGCTTACATTATGAACAGATTGTGACAATTTAAATTAAGTACTATTAAAAGGTTGAAATGGTAGAGATAGCATGTTATATTATGAACATGAAATTAATCACATAACAAACATACCCCTTTGTTTGAAGTGAAAAATTTCTCCCATCCCCTTTGTTTAGCGTCGTGTATTCAGACACGACGTTTTTTTTATGTTCTTTTTTAATAAGAGGGAAGTGAAGTTGTATAAAAATGTATTAAATATGCACTTTTTATACATTAACGATTCATATATGTCTATTATGTACCAAATTTATAATTTGTATAATTTTCGAACTGGTTAAATTCGAAAAATATCACTAATATATTTAGATCGATGTGTAACATTACGTTCTAATAATTTAATGTTGCAAAATTAAGAGTCAGTAAAAAGACCTCGTTACATTTATGGTGTACGAGGTCTTTAATTTATTTATTTTGATTTGATTTTAGGCATTTTAGATTTCCAGAAATCGCCATCTGGATATTTAAGTTTTTCAATTTTTTGTTGAATGGCTAACTTCTTTAACTCTTTGTTTAAAAGTTTTTCTGGCCATTCATAAATAGTAAGTAATTCTTCCATCGTTACAAGTTGTTGTTGCTGTATATAAGTTTCTAATTTAGGAGGAAGATTCTTTTCGATAGGTTTACCCATCAATTCATTAATTATATAAGTATAGATGTGATATGGGTATAATCCTTCGACTTTTAAACCTTCTTCATGAACATCTTCACTAAAGAAAACGAGAGAAGGGGCTTGTTCGATTTCCATTTCTCTTGCAATATGCAAATCAATTTTCAAGCTTTCGGTTAGTTTACTTTTTTGTAAGTCGTCTTTAAATACTTCTAAATCAATACCTGCATTTTGAATACAGTCACAAATCATTGATTCTGTAATAATATCTCTTTTAGGTATGATTTCATTTTGCATTAAATGTATAAATCGTTCGGCACGTACACGACCTTGTAACTCAGCTGCTTTATAAGCTAGGGCGATGTTATCAAAGTTGGATGTACTTTGAGCTTGGCATTTCGTTAATACTTTTAACGAAGGATTTAATATATGTCTGATACGTATATATTGATTATATTCAATTCTTAATTTGGATAAGATTGCTGATAATTTGAAGCAATCGGAGCTAAATGGATCGAAAAATGAATAAATTTCGATTTTACTTACAGGTGATAGATTAATATCTTCACGACTCTTATTTTCCATTATTCGTAATTCTCCAGCCATGTTTATTCACCTACAATTAATTTTAGGAATTCACCATATGATTAGCAGTTAATCTTAAGCGCTCAAATAAATAATCTCCAACACCTTGTGGAAACGCAGCGCGATTAATTGCTGTCTGCATATTTTCTAACCATGCATCTCTTTCAAATTCAGTGATTGTAAAATCCATATGTCTTTTTCTTAGCATAGGATGTCCGTGTTCTTCGGTATAAATGTTTGGACCGCCCAAAAACTGTGTTAAAAATTGTTTTTGTTTACGACTTGTTTCTGCAAAATCTCCTGGAAACAGGTGATTAAGTCGTTCATCTTTTTCTACAAGGGTGTAAAAATAATCAATCATATCGTATAACGCTTCTTTACCAATGATGTCATATGGTGTTGTTGTCATTTAATCACCCATTTTCAAAAATTTACTGTTACGAACTTAAGTTAATATATAACTAATATAACATGATTTTAAACATTTGAAAGAAATATGCATATTTGCCAATTTAATTTATATTGTTTGAAAGTGTTTCTTTTTTCTTGAAAAAACGTTGAACTTTATTTAAAGGTTGATGATGTTCGAGGTTTAGTTCGTTTAATAAAGATTGGAACTTTTGTAAACCTTGATTATAGTCTTTAACTTCGAACTCTAACTCATAATCCGTAGTATCGAAATACTCACTTTTATCTAAAACGAGTAAATCACCTTTATATTTAGTTTCTTGGCGATATGTCGTTAATGCACCAAGTATTGATAAAGTTGTATCCTTTACACCAAACTGTTCAACTATAATTTGACGAATGTCATCTGGAAGATTGTCGTTTGAAATAATCAAGTTCATCTCTGGTTTAATGTCGACGATATAGTTGTATTCTAATAGACCAACCTTTGCTGGTGTCTTTAAAGTCATTTCATATTGATTGTCTTTAACTCTTATGCGTAGTGCAGAGCGATGTTCCTTTAATTTGAAATCGGGTGTATCAATATAGTAATTGACTTGCTTAAAAAGCACACTGTCTTTAAAATATTTCTCTTGCAATTTATTATAGATTGATGCAGTTATCATTTGTTTAAATTCTATTTCATGATTTGTTGCCATGATATGTATACACCTCGTATCAAATTCAATTTATCTTAACTATATTATGAATGACAAAGTTGAATTTTAAAAGTAATTTCCTTTATCTATTATCAATGTTAATTTGACCATTAAAAATAGTGTTCGTAAGTGTTTTGTATTATTGAATTGTGTTAAAATGTTATGGAATAAGAGGAGGATTAAGCATGCGTTTATATATTAATGAAATTAAAATTAAAGATGACATACTTTATTGTTATACAGAAGATTCTATTAAAGGATTATCTGAAGTAGGACAAATGCTCGTTGATAGTGATAATTATGCCTTTGCGTATACATTAGATGATGGTAAAGCGTATGCTTATCTCATTTTCGTACAAGAAACATGGACGATGTTGCATGAAAACATGACTAAAAAAATTATTATCAATGATGAACTAGAATTGACTGAATTCCACCAAGAACTTACTTATATTTTAGACAATATAAAAGGGAATAATAATTATGGTAAGGAATTTGTTGCAACCGTTGAAGAAACATTCGACATTGAATAAAGCGGGGTGAAGCACTATGAATCAATGGGATCAGTTCTTAACACCTTATAAGCAAGCGGTTGATGAGTTGAAAGTGAAACTTAAAGGCATGCGCAAACAATATGAAGTTGGTGAACAAGCGTCGCCAATAGAATTTGTTACTGGTCGTGTTAAACCAATCGCTAGTATTATAGATAAGGCAAACAAACGACAAATACCATTTGATAGGTTAAGAGAAGAAATGTACGATATCGCTGGTTTAAGAATGATGTGCCAATTTGTTGAAGATATTGATGTTGTCGTCAATATTTTAAGACAAAGAAAAGATTTTAAAGTAATTGAAGAACGAGATTATATTCGTAACACTAAAGAAAGTGGTTACCGCTCGTATCATGTCATTATTGAATATCCAATTGAAACATTACAAGGCCAAAAATTTATATTGGCTGAGATTCAGATTCGTACATTAGCAATGAATTTCTGGGCAACGATTGAACATACTTTACGATATAAATATGATGGTGCTTATCCGGATGAAATTCAACATCGTTTGGAAAGAGCGGCAGAAGCAGCGTATTTACTTGATGAAGAGATGTCTGAAATTAAAGATGAAATTCAGGAAGCTCAAAAATATTACACGCAAAAACGTTCTAAAAAACATGAAAATGATTAACGAGGTGTTATAAATCATGCGTTATACAATTTTAACTAAAGGTGACTCCAAGTCTAATGCCTTAAAGCATAAAATGATGAACTATATGAAAGATTTTCGCATGATTGAGGATAGTGAAAATCCTGAAATTGTTATTTCAGTTGGTGGTGACGGTACATTACTACAAGCATTCCATCAGTATAGCCACATGTTATCAAAAGTGGCATTTGTTGGAGTTCATACAGGTCATTTAGGATTTTATGCGGATTGGTTACCTCATGAAGTTGAAAAATTAATCATCGAAATTAATAATTCAGAGTTTCAGGTCATTGAATATCCATTGCTTGAAATTATTATGAGATACAACGACAACGGCTATGAAACAAGGTATTTAGCATTAAATGAAGCAACGATGAAAACTGAAAATGGCTCAACACTTGTTGTGGATGTTAACTTAAGAGGGAAACACTTTGAGCGATTTAGAGGCGATGGATTATGTGTATCAACACCTTCGGGTTCAACGGCTTATAACAAAGCGCTAGGTGGCGCACTGATACATCCTTCACTTGAAGCAATGCAAATTACAGAAATTGCCTCAATAAATAATCGTGTGTTTAGAACGGTAGGATCACCACTTGTATTACCAAAACATCATACATGTTTAATATCACCAGTTAATCATGATACCATTAGAATGACGATAGATCATGTTAGTATCAAACATAAAAATGTTAATTCAATACAATACCGTGTAGCAAATGAAAAAGTGAGGTTTGCACGTTTTAGACCATTCCCATTCTGGAAACGTGTACACGATTCTTTCATATCAAGTGATGAAGAACGATGAAATTTAAGTATCATATATCACAACAAGAAACTGTTAAAACTTTTTTAGCACGACATGATTTTTCTAAGAAGACAGTGAGCGCCATTAAAAATAATGGCGCTTTAATTGTTAATGATGAACCAGTCACAGTGCGTAAGCAATTAATGCCAAATGATATATTAGAAATTCATTTACCGCGAGAAATACCGAGTGTTAATTTAATACCTTATGCTCGTAAGCTAGAAGTATTGTATGAAGATGCTTTTATCATCATAGTTACTAAACCAAACAATCAAAATTGTACGCCTTCGAGAGAACATCCTCATGAAAGTTTAATCGAACAAGTACTATATCATTGTCAGGAACATGGTGAAAATATTAACCCACATATTGTTACGCGTCTAGATCGTAATACAACTGGTATTGTGATATTCGCTAAATATGGACATATCCATCATTTATTTTCTAAAGTAAACTTGAAAAAAATATATACTTGCCTTGTATATGGCAAAACCCATACATCTGGTATTATTGAAGCTAATATTAGACGGTCAAAGGATAGTATTATAACTAGAGAAGTTGCCTCGGATGGTAAATACGCTAAAACATCTTATGAAGTAATAAATCAAAATGATAAATACAGTTTATGCAAAGTTCATTTGCATACGGGACGTACACATCAAATTCGTGTACATTTTCAACATATTGGGCATCCAATTGTGGGAGATTCTTTGTATGATGGTTTTCATGACAAAATTCATGGTCAAGTACTGCAATGTACGCAAATATATTTTGTTCATCCAATCAAAAAGAACAATATTTATATTACAATTGATTATAAGCAATTACTTAAATTATTCAATCAACTCTAATTCACACAGGGGGTGTAAGTATGTCAATGAACACAGATGAAAAAGAGCGTGTTCAAGAGGAATTATACGACCAAACTTTATTAGATCAATACTTAGAAAATGATGATATTGATCAATTTAGAGATGAATTTCTAGCATTACACACATATGAACAAAGTGAGTATTTTGAAGATACTACCGATGAAAATAGACAAAAGATTTTTCAATATTTATCACCTGAAGAGGTTGCAAATTTCTTTGATCAATTAGATATTGATGACGATGAATATGAGTTGCTATTTGATAAGATGAATGCGACATACGCAAGTCACATATTAGAAGAAATGTCATACGACAATGCAGTAGATATTTTAAATGAGTTGACTAAACCAAAAGTTGCTAGTCTTTTAACATTGATGAATAAAGATGACGCGAATGAAATCAAAGCATTACTTCACTATGATGAGGATACGGCCGGCGGTATTATGACGACGGAGTATTTATCACTTAAAGCGCATACGCCTGTTAAAGAAGCGTTATTATTGGTCAAAGCGCAAGCGCCAGACGCAGAAACAATATATGTTATATTTGTCGTTGATGATGATGGTAAATTAGTAGGTGTTTTATCACTAAGAGATTTAATTGTAGCTGAAAATGATGCTTATATTGAAGATATTATGAATGAACGTGTCATTAGTGTGAATGTAGCAGACGACCAAGAAGATGTTGCTCAAGTTATGAGAGACTATGATTTCATGGCTGTACCTGTTATAGATTACCAAGAACATTTGCTTGGTATCATCACGATTGATGATATTTTAGACGTTATGGATGAAGAGGCTAGTGAAGACTACTCTCGTTTAGCCGGGGTTTCAGATATCGATTCGACTAATGATTCAATCATTAAAACAGCATTAAAGCGTTTACCATGGTTGATTATTTTAACATTTTTAGGAATGATTACTGCGACAATTTTAGGGAGATTCGAAAAAACATTAGAAAATGTAGCGCTACTCGCAGCGTTTATTCCTATTATTAGTGGTATGTCAGGAAATTCAGGTACACAATCTTTAGCCGTTTCAGTTCGTAACATTACGACAGGGGAAATTAATGAGCAAAGTAAATTTAGAATTGCATTAAGAGAAGCGGGAAGTGGTGTATTATCGGGTGTTGTATGTTCAACAATATTATTTACAATTATTGTTGCAATATATCATCAGCCACTTTTAGCATTAATCGTTGCAGGAAGTTTAACTTGTGCGATGACGGTGGGGACGTTTGTAGGTTCGATGATTCCATTATTGATGAATAAATTAAATATCGATCCAGCAGTGGCTAGTGGACCATTTATTACAACAATTAATGATATTATTAGTATGTTGATTTATTTTGGTTTAGCTACATCATTTATGGCTTACTTAATTTAAGGAGGAGTTATGGAGTTTTTATCTTTAGTTATTGTTGTTTTAGCAGCGTTTTTAACTCCAATAATTGTCAATCGATTAAATATTAATTTCTTGCCAGTTGTTGTTGCAGAAATTTTGATGGGGATTGTGATTGGAAATTCATTTCTAAATATAGTAGAAAGGGATTCAATTCTAAATATTTTATCAACGTTAGGCTTTATCTTTTTAATGTTTTTAAGTGGTTTAGAAATTGATTTTAAAGCTTTTAAAAAAGATAAACGCGCACGTCAAGGACAAAATGATGATGAATCCTCAATTCCAGGGCATCTTAATCTAGCGTTAACTGTATTTGCATTTATTATGATTATTTCGATTCTTTTAGCGTATGTATTTAAATGGCTTGGATTAGTGGATGATGTGTTATTAATGGTCATTATCATTTCAACTATTTCCTTAGGCGTAGTTGTTCCAACTTTAAAAGAAATGAATATTATGAGAACAACTATAGGGCAATTTATCCTATTAGTAGCAGTACTTGCGGACTTAGTAACTATGATTTTATTAACGGTCTATGGTGCAATCAATGGTCAAGGCGGCAGTACAATATGGTTAATAGGTATATTAGTTGTTTTCACAGCAATTTCATATATTTTAGGTGTTCAATTTAAAAGAATGTCATTTTTACAAAAATTGATGGATGGTACGACGCAAATCGGTATTCGTGCGGTGTTTGCATTAATAATATTATTAGTAGCCCTAGCAGAGGGAGTTGGCGCAGAAAATATATTAGGTGCATTCTTAGCAGGTGTCGTTGTTTCATTATTAAATCCAGATGAAGAAATGGTTGAAAAATTAGACTCATTTGGTTATGGGTTCTTTATTCCTATTTTCTTTATAATGGTTGGTGTAGATTTAAACATACCTTCATTAATTAAAGAACCGAAATTACTAATTATCATACCGATTTTAATCGTTGCATTTATCGTTTCAAAATTAATTCCAGTCATGTTTATTCGACGTTGGTTTGATATGAAAACAACGATTGCATCAGCATTTTTATTAACATCAACATTATCGCTCGTGATAGCTGCAGCCAAAATTTCAGAAAGATTAAATGCTATTTCAGCTGAAACGTCAGGTATATTAATTTTAAGCGCAGTCATTACATGTGTATTCGTTCCGATTATTTTCAAAAAACTGTTTCCAGTTCCAGATGAGTTTAACCGTAAAATTGAAGTTAGTTTAATTGGTAAAAATCAATTAACGATTCCTATAGCGCAAAATTTAACATCTCAGTTATATGACGTGACATTATATTATCGCAAAGACTTGAGTGATCGTCGTCAATTGTCGGATGATATCACGATGATAGAAATTGCTGATTATGAAAAAGATGTTTTAGAACGACTAGGTCTGTTTGACCGAGACATAGTTGTTTGTGCCACGAATGACGATGATATTAACCGAAAAGTTGCTAAATTAGCCAAAGCACATCAAGTTGAGCGTGTCATTTGCAGACTTGAAAGCACAACGGACGATACAGAGTTAGTTGATTCAGGTATTGAAATTTTCAGTAGCTACTTAAGTAATAAAATCTTATTAAAAGGTTTAATTGAAACACCTAACATGTTGAATTTATTAAGTAATGTTGAAACGTCACTATATGAAATTCAAATGTTAAATTATAAATATGAAAATATTCAATTACGTAATTTCCCATTCGGAGGAGACATCATCTTCGTGCGTATTATCCGTAATAATGAGTCGATTGTTCCGCATGGAGATACACAATTGCGATATGGAGATCGCTTAATTGTTACCGGTGCTAAAGAATACGTTGATGAATTGAAGCAAGAGTTAGAATTTTATTTTTAAAATTAATGATATTAAAATGCAGACGTATTTTAGTACGACGTAAAATTAATGATTTTAAAATGCTTGTATGTATATGATTTTGATAAATACATGCTTTTTACGTAAATCAAGTTTGATACAGAAAGGACTAAATCAAACATTTATCGTTGTAATACGTTTAAATAACTTTATTAAAAAGTCATAATAGTGTTAAAATGTATTGACGAATAAAAAGTTAGTTAAAACTGGGATTAGATATTCTATCCGTTAAATTAATTATTATAAGGAGTTATCTTACATGTTAAATCTTGAAAACAAAACATATGTCATCATGGGAATCGCTAATAAGCGTAGTATTGCTTTTGGTGTCGCTAAAGTTTTAGATCAATTAGGTGCTAAATTAGTATTTACTTACCGTAAAGAACGTAGCCGTAAAGAGCTTGAAAAATTATTAGAACAATTAAATCAACCAGAAGCGCACTTATATCAAATTGATGTTCAAAGCGATGAAGAGGTTATTAATGGTTTTGAGCAAATTGGTAAAGATGTTGGCAATATCGATGGTGTATATCATTCAATCGCATTTGCTAATATGGAAGACTTACGCGGACGTTTTTCTGAAACTTCACGTGAAGGTTTCTTGTTAGCTCAAGACATTAGCTCTTACTCACTAACTATCGTTGCTCATGAAGCTAAAAAATTAATGCCAGAAGGTGGTAGCATTGTTGCAACAACATATTTAGGTGGCGAATTCGCAGTTCAAAACTATAATGTGATGGGTGTTGCTAAAGCGAGCTTAGAAGCAAATGTTAAATATTTAGCATTAGACTTAGGTCCAGATAATATTCGCGTTAATGCAATTTCAGCTGGTCCAATCCGTACATTAAGTGCAAAAGGTGTGGGTGGTTTCAATACAATTCTTAAAGAAATCGAAGAGCGTGCACCTTTAAAACGTAACGTTGATCAAGTAGAAGTAGGTAAAACAGCGGCTTACTTATTAAGTGACTTATCAAGTGGCGTTACAGGTGAAAATATTCATGTAGATAGCGGATTCCACGCAATTAAATAATATCATTCAATAGCTTTGTTCACGTTATTATATATGTGAGCAAAGCTTTTTTTTGGTTTTATAATAATCGGACTGATGGAAAATTATTTGATATTTCATCTGACTGATTTTTTTTATGCACAAAAAAATCGCATCAAAAGCTATAGTTTCAACTTTTGATGCGATAGTATCTTATATTCTTAAAAGACATCCACAGAATTAGTCCTTAACATTACTGTTTGCTTTATCAATAATGCGTTGGCGGTATTTGAAAATATTACTAACAACCGTTTTAAGTACAGCATATAATGGCACTGCAATCAGAACTAATGTAAAGCCACCTAAATCTCCTGCTGCTAAAATAACAACGATAATTGTTAAAGGATGGATACTTAAAGATTTACCCATTACATTTGGTGTAATGATATTACCTTCAAGTTGATGTGCAATTAATGTAATGATACAAACCCATATAAATGTAGTAGGACTATCTATAATACCGAGTATTGCTGCAGGTGCAAATGATAACCATGAACCTAAGAAAGGAATTAAGTTTGCGACACCAGCAAATAGTACTAATAAAGGAATATATGGTAAGTCAATAATTGAATAACCGATATATAAGAATATACCTAAAATAACACTGACAGTTACTTGACCTTGAATGTAAGATTTTAATGTAAAGTTTAAATCAGTTAATAAATCTACGAAAAATACTTTACGTTCACCTTTGAAAAATTTAGCAACAGCTGGGATAAATTTTTCATGGTCTTTTAACATATAAATTAAGAAGAATGGAACCATAATCAATAAGAAGATGGTTGAAATTAATGATGTAATGTACTGTAATGAATTAGATAAAATATTAGTAACGCCATCACCCATTGATTTAACCATATTTGTAATTCTACTTGTTACATCTTCAGGTAATTTATCCATTTGAGCTAGTGCGAATTTAATAATTTGCTCTGCTTCTTTTTGTAGGGCAGGTGTCTGACTAATTAAATTGTTGATATTTGAAATGATGATTGGTGCAACAAACGCAACAATTAAGCCGATAATAGCAAACAAAGCTAACATGATTGTTGTTATACTAGCCCATCTTGGAAAACCGACTTTTTCAAGTAAGTTTTGAAAAGGTAGACAGATATAAAATAAAAAACCACTAATTAAAAATGGAAGAAATACAGAACCGATGATTGTAGCTATTGGAGTAAATACTTCGTGCACTTCCATAAATAGTTTGATGAGAATGAACAGCATAATCAGAGCGATGCCAGTTCGGAACCAAACCTTGTTTAACATAAACGATGTTCCTCCTATTTTTCTAAACTTAGTTATTATTTAGTATATCCTAAATAGCAGTGCTTAAAAAGGTTAATATTTTTTAAATATACTTAAATTAACCATTCACTTTCTATTTTAAGATATTTACTTTCAATAGTTTGTGAGACTTTTCAATGACTCGTAAGTCTGCAATTGGATCAAACAGCACCAGTTTATATGAATAACTTATTTTAATATTAAACGTGTTTAAATAATGAAATGATCATATTAATATTTATAAGAATATTCTGAAAAATATATTGAAGTGTCTCGTGCTTAATCGTATAATATTTTTATGTTTAAACAATAGGGGGAATCTTATGATTGAAAAATTAGTAACCTTTTTAAATGAGGTTGTTTGGAGTAAGCCATTAGTTTATGGTTTGCTAATTACTGGTGTGCTATTTACATTGCGTATGCGATTTTTTCAAGTTAGACATTTTAAAGAAATGATTCGATTAATGTTTCAAGGAGAGAAGTCTCCTAATGGTATTTCAAGTTTTCAAGCGATAGCCATGTCTTTAGCAGGCAGGGTTGGTACAGGTAATATTGTCGGTGTATCTACTGCAATATTTATAGGAGGACCTGGTGCAGTATTTTGGATGTGGATTACTGCGTTTTTAGGTGCAAGTAGTGCTTTTATTGAATCTACACTTGGTCAAATATTCAAGAGAGTTGAAAATAATGAATACCGTGGTGGACCAGCGTATTATATTGAATATGGTATTGGTGGTAAATTTGGTAAAATTTACGGAATTATCTTTGCTATTGTTACGATTATCTCAGTAGGTCTATTGCTTCCTGGTGTGCAATCTAACGCTATAGCAAGTTCTATGCATAATGCGATTCATGTTCCACAATGGTTAATGGGTGCTATTGTTGTAGTTATTTTGGGATTAATTATTTTTGGTGGTGTACGTAGTATTGCCAATGTTGCAACAGCCGTTGTACCATTTATGGCAATTATTTACATACTGATGGCTGTCATTATCATTTGTATCAATATACAAGAAGTGCCAGCGTTATTTGCATTAATTTTCAAATCAGCATTTGGATTACAATCTGCTTTTGGTGGTATCGTTGGCGCAATGATAGAGATTGGTGTTAAACGTGGATTATACTCAAATGAGGCTGGTCAAGGTACAGGTCCACACGCAGCAGCGGCAGCAGAAGTATCACATCCAAGTAAACAAGGTCTAGTACAAGCATTTTCAGTTTATATTGATACATTATTTGTATGTACTGCAACTGCTCTGATTATACTTATTTCTGGTACATATAATGTGACTGATGGTACGGTTAATGCGAATGGCACACCGCATTTAATTAAAGATGGCGGTATTTATGTTGAAAATGCAACAGGTAAAGATTATTCAGGTACTGCGATGTATGCACAAGCCGGCATTGATAAAGCGTTCCATGGCAGTGGTTATCAATTTGATCCTACTTTCTCTGGCGTAGGTTCGTACTTTATTGCATTTGCTTTATTCTTCTTTGCATTTACTACAATTTTGTCGTACTACTACATTACAGAAACAAATGTTGCTTATTTAACGCGTAATCAAAATAATCAAGTTTCATCGATATTTATTAATATTGCTCGTGTGATTATTTTGTTCGCTACATTTTACGGTGCAGTTAAAACAGCTGATGTAGCATGGGCATTCGGTGATTTAGGTGTAGGTCTAATGGCTTGGTTAAATATCATTGCGATTTGGATTTTACATAAGCCTGCCGTAAATGCTTTAAAAGATTATGAAATTCAAAAGAAACGTTTAGGAAACGGTTATAATGCAGTTTATCAACCTGATCCGAATAAATTACCTAATGCTGTCTTTTGGTTGAAGACATATCCAGAACGTTTAAAACAAGCACGTGCCAAAAAGTAATCTACTTTTGTTTATAGTATATGTAGTGATCATTTGATAAAAAAAGAAACAGCATTAATAATTTTAGGTGCTCAGAAATTTGAATTTTAAAAATATAGTGTCTCTTGGTACAATAACAATACAACTACTAGGGGGCACTTTTTTATGTCAGAATTTAAAACTGGTAAGATTAATAAACATGTTTTATATAGTAATATTTTAAATAGAGATGTCACGTTAAGTATTTATTTACCAGAATCTTATAATCAACTTGTTAAATATAATGTCATTCTTTGCTTTGACGGATTAGATTTTTTGCGTTTCGGGAGAATACAACGTACATATGAATCGTTAATCAAAGAAGCGCGTATTGATGATGCGATCATTGTTGGATTCCATTATGAAGACGTTGATAAGCGTAGAGAGGAATTTCATCCACAAGGAAGTCGTTCTCATTTAACTATTCAATCAGTCGGTAAAGAAATATTGCCATTTATTGACTCGACGTTTTCTACACTGAAAGTAGGTAATGCAAGGTTATTAGTAGGGGATAGTTTAGCGGGTAGTATTGCCTTATTAACGGCGTTGACCTATCCAACGATTTTTAGTCGTGTAGCAATGTTAAGTCCACATTCAGATGACAAAGTATTAGATAAGCTAAATCAATGTGCTAATAAAGAACAATTGACAATTTGGCATGTCATTGGTCTAGATGAAAAAGATTTCACTTTGCCAACAAATGGTAAGCGTGCCGATTTCTTGACACCGAATAGAGAATTAGCTGAACAAATTAAGAAATATAATATAACTTATTATTACGATGAATTTGATGGTGGTCACCAATGGAAAGATTGGAAACCATTGCTGTTAGATATATTATTGTATTTTTTAAGTAAAAACACAGATGATCAACTTTATGAGTAATTTACATTAGTAGATTTAGTATGAATTGTCTTCATATAGTCTGGTCTATAATATAATTTATAAAAGATTTTACTGTTTGATTTAATTTAAATTTGTCGAAATTGCAAAAGATGTATAATGAATTATTTTTAATGTAACGGTTTTCAAAGAAATTTGATATAATAGCAATAGGTTAAACAAAGGAGGAATTCAGATGATTTTAGGATTAGCATTAATTCCATCAAAGTCATTTCAAGAAGCGGTGGATTCTTACCGTAAAAGATATGATAAACAGTATTCACGAATTAAACCACATGTGACAATTAAAGCGCCATTTGAAATTGAAGATGGTGATTTAGATTCTGTCATTGAACAGGTTAGAGCTCGTATTAATGGTATACCAGCAGTAGAAGTTCATGCTACAAAAGCTTCTAGCTTCAAACCAACGAACAATGTGATTTACTTTAAAGTTGCGAAGACGGACGACTTAGAAGAATTGTTTAATCGCTTTAATGGAGAAGATTTCTATGGAGAAGCTGAACATGTTTTTGTGCCACACTTTACAATAGCACAAGGACTATCTAGCCAAGAATTCGAAGATATTTTTGGTCAAGTAGCATTAGCTGGGGTAGACCATAAAGAAATTATCGATGAATTAACTTTGTTACGTTTTGACGATGACGAAGATAAATGGAAAGTTATTGAAACGTTTAAATTAGCTTAAGTAACATAATAGTATTGTTAATCGTAGTATGTTTGAATTAATAAGAAAATGGTCATTTTTATTGAATGTAATAAAAATGACCATTTTCTTTATTTTAAAATACGTTTTAACCTTACTTAGCTTTTTCTCTATTTGCTATAAAGTAGCTTCCATAAAATACAGCTAAGACTAAAAAGATTAATGCCGAGAAATAAAATGTATTGTTTAAATTGTTGGTAAATTGTGTAATTAATCCGCCAAATAATGGCCCGATCATTGAGCCGAATCCTTGGATACTATTAAAAACACCCCAAGTTTCTTCTTGTTCATCTGATTTGATAAATCGTGCCATAAAGGTATTCCATGCTGGTAATAAGATGCCATACATTAGACCGATAGCTAAAGCGATAATCCACACGATGTGAATATTAACAATCATAGATAGAGTGAAAATTAATATCATGTATAAAATAAATCCGCTTAGAATAACACCATACATAAAGTTTCTGCTGCGGTTATCTATTAGTTTCGATAAAAATAGCATCGAAACTGCACAGCCGATACCACCAATAATGATTGCAACAGTATATTCAATTGTACTTACGTTAATAACCTTAGTAGCATATGTTGGTAATATAGGAACTAGGGCAGCAATTGCGGCACCTTGTAAAAGAATACCAGGGAACAACAATAAATGGCGCTTTGTCACATCAACAATTTGTCTCAATTGAGCTTTAACTGGACGAGTATTATAATTTGTTAACTTTACATCGACAAAATAATATAATATCCATGCAATTAAAACGACTAAAGACATCATGAAGGCAAAGCGTGTTGGGTGCACTTTGATAAGTAGATTCATAAAAACCATACCTACCAATAGGCCTAACAACCATGAAAAATAAACATAGCCCATTTGTTTACCACGTTTATCTTCTTCAACACTGGATAACATAATTACCCAAATAGGACTAACTGCAATACCGAGCATCATAGCACTAAATATGATTACAAAAGGTGATGCTGGAAACCAAATAACTAAAAATAAACTTGTAAATGCTAAAATAAATCCAGTCGTTAAAACGATTTTTGTGCCGAATTTTTTCAGTAAAAATCCTATAACAAAGTTTGTAGATGCATCAGCAATAAAATGTATTGAAAATGCTAGAGACGTTATTGCTACAGCAATGGATGTAACTGTTGGCAAGAAATTAATATAGCTTAGGATATACATGCCTCTCGCAAATTCCATTAAAAATAAGATAATAAGCATTAAAATGAAATTTTTATGATTAGCGTAATTATTTAACGAAGAATCTTGCATATAAAGGAACCTTTCCATAAATCTCTTGTGGTTGTGATGAATGACCGATTAAATCAAGTAAGTCTCGACATATTGTCTGTGTAGCATACTTAATTTTATCTTGTTCCATTGTACTAATCATGTTAGTTAATTGCTCATTACCATTCGTTAAACTAGCTACAATTTTTATTGCTTCTTCTGGAGTATCAGCGATTTTACCAAAATCTTTTTCTTCAAAGTAAAGGGCATTTTCAAGCTCTTGACCAGGTGCAGGATTTAGGAAAATCATTGGAATACAACGGGCGAAACCTTCAGTTATTGTGATACCACCAGGTTTCGTAATCATAAGTTGACTTGATGCCATCCATTCATTCATGTGTTTGGTATAACCTAGAATCAATACATTCTCGTTAGATTTAAACTTAGCTGTTAAAGAACGCTTTAGCTCTTTGCTCTTACCACAAATCATAACTACTTGTGCATTTGCACTTTTCGCTAATATATCAGTGATCATCGTGTCAAAACCTTTAGATACACCAAATGCACCAGCTGACATTAAAATAGTTTGCTTATCTGGATCTAAGTTGTTGTCTATTAACCACTGCTTTTGATTAATAGGTGTTTCAAATTTGTTATCAATAGGAATACCTGTCACTTTAACTGTTGAAGGATCAATACCTACGTCTATGAAGTCTTGTTTCGTTTCTTTTGTTGCCACATAATATCTTGTTGAATACGGCGTAATCCAGTTTTTATGTAAGCGATAGTCTGTCATCACTGTAGCAACTGGAATATTAATGTTAAATTGCTCAGTTAGTACCGACATAACTGGTGTAGGAAACGTTAATAATATTAAATCTGGCTTTTCTTTTATCAATAAATTAATTAATTTATTAAGTCCATAGTATTTGTAGAAACATTTGTCTAGTTTATCTGGGCGGCTGTAATAAAACCCTTTGTACATATTTCTAAAATATTTAAAGCTATTGATATACCATTTTTTACAAATAGAAGTCAAAATTGGATGAGCTTCCATAAATAAATCGTGCTCAATGACGCTTAAATGGTCTAGATTCATATCATTAAGTTGATTAACGATACTCTGTGTAACTTGCATATGACCGTTACCGAATGAGCCAGTAATAATCAATATCTTTTTATTTTGAGTAACCATTAATAGCCACCCTCCGTTAGTTTGAAAATTTTATTTAAGTGTAACTTATTTTACGGCATTATAAAAGAAATAAAGACGCAAAGTCGTTACATTTATAGCAATTTTAATCAATAGATGAATTGATACAAAATAAAACGTTATTTTATAAAGCAATTTATTGTTCTATGTTTTATTTGTATATTTAAAATTATCCAGTATATAATTATAGCATATTTTTGGAAACAATTATGATATTATACCATGTTACAAGATGGTTTTAATAATTTAAGATGAGCCATAATTGTGAAACTAATTCATAATAACGTATGTTTTATTTTTAATAGTAGAAATTAGAAAATGCTGATTAGTAGGATATAACAGTGAAATTATAAATTTATTAACATCAACAAAACGTGTATAATAAACATATTGTAGAAAAAGGAGCGGTTCAGTTTGGATGCAAGTACGTTGTTTAAGAAAGTAAAAGTAAAGCGTGTATTGGGTTCTTTAGAACAACAAATAGATGATATCACTACTGATTCACGTACAGCGAGAGAAGGTAGCATTTTTGTCGCTTCAGTTGGATATACTGTAGACAGTCATAAGTTCTGTCAAAATGTAGCTGATCAAGGGTGTAAGTTGGTAGTGGTCAATAAAGAACAATCATTACCAGCTAACGTAACACAAGTGGTTGTGCCGGACACATTAAGAGTAGCTAGTATTCTAGCACACACATTATATGATTATCCGAGTCATCAGTTAGTGACATTTGGTGTAACGGGTACAAATGGTAAAACTTCTATTGCGACGATGATTCATTTAATTCAAAGAAAGTTACAAAAAAATAGTGCATATTTAGGAACTAATGGTTTCCAAATTAATGAAACAAAGACAAAAGGTGCAAATACGACACCAGAAACAGTTTCTTTAACTAAGAAAATTAAAGAAGCAGTTGATGCAGGCGCTGAATCTATGACATTAGAAGTATCAAGCCATGGCTTAGTATTAGGACGACTGCGAGGCGTTGAATTTGACGTTGCAATATTTTCAAATTTAACACAAGACCATTTAGATTTTCATGGCACAATGGAAGCATACGGACACGCGAAGTCTTTATTGTTTAGTCAATTAGGTGAAGATTTGTCGAAAGAAAAGTATGTCGTGTTAAACAATGACGATTCATTTTCTGAGTATTTAAGAACAGTGACGCCTTATGAAGTATTTAGTTATGGAATTGATGAGGAAGCCCAATTTATGGCTAAAAATATTCAAGAATCTTTACAAGGTGTCAGCTTTGATTTTGTAACGCCTTTTGGAACTTACCCAGTAAAATCGCCTTATGTTGGTAAGTTTAATATTTCTAATATTATGGCGGCAATGATTGCGGTGTGGAGTAAAGGTACATCTTTAGAAACGATTATTAAAGCTGTTGAAAATTTAGAACCTGTTGAAGGGCGATTAGAAGTTTTAGATCCTTCGTTACCTATTGATTTAATTATCGATTATGCACATACAGCTGATGGTATGAACAAATTAATCGATGCAGTACAGCCTTTTGTAAAGCAAAAGTTGATATTTTTAGTTGGTATGGCAGGCGAACGTGATTTAACTAAAACGCCTGAAATGGGGCGAGTTGCCTGTCGTGCAGATTATGTCATTTTCACACCGGATAATCCGGCAAATGATGACCCGAAAATGTTAACGGCAGAATTAGCCAAAGGTGCAACACATCAAAACTATATTGAATTTGATGATCGTGCAGAAGGGATAAAACATGCAATTGACATAGCTGAGCCTGGGGATACTGTCGTTTTAGCATCAAAAGGAAGAGAACCATATCAAATCATGCCAGGGCATATTAAGGTGCCACATCGAGATGATTTAATTGGCCTTGAAGCAGCTTACAAAAAGTTCGGTGGTGGCCCTGTTGATCAATAAAAGATTTATTGATGAAGGTAAAACTATTGATGTTTATTTATTCGAAGCATTAAATAACCAGATAATCATTGCTATACCAGATTGGTTTTGGTCATATCAGATGGCAATGACATTAGATGAAGAAACTTGTTTTGAAGCAATACTCATGCAATTGTTTGTTTTTAAAGAAGAGGAAGAGGCAGAATCGATTGCATCACAACTAACAGATTGGATAGAAACATATAAAAAGGAGAAAGACTAATGAACTTAAAGCAAGAAGTTGAGTCTAGAAAGACTTTTGCGATTATTTCACATCCCGATGCAGGGAAAACAACGTTAACTGAAAAACTATTGTACTTCAGTGGTGCTATTCGTGAAGCGGGTACAGTTAAAGGGAAGAAGACTGGTAAATTTGCGACAAGTGACTGGATGAAAGTTGAACAAGAGCGTGGTATTTCTGTAACTAGTTCAGTAATGCAATTTGATTACGATGATTATAAAATCAATATCTTAGATACACCAGGACATGAAGACTTTTCAGAAGATACGTATAGAACATTAATGGCAGTTGACAGTGCTGTCATGGTCATAGACTGTGCAAAAGGTATTGAACCACAAACATTGAAGTTATTTAAAGTTTGTAAAATGCGTGGTATTCCAATCTTTACATTCATTAATAAATTAGACCGAGTAGGTAAAGAACCATTTGAATTATTAGATGAAATCGAAGAGACATTAAATATTGAAACATACCCTATGAATTGGCCAATTGGTATGGGACAAAGTTTCTTTGGCATCATTGATAGAAAGTCTAAAACAATTGAACCATTTAGAGATGAAGAAAATATATTACATTTGAATGATGATTTTGAGTTGGAAGAAGATCATGCAATTACAAATGATAGTGCTTTTGAACAAGCGATTGAAGAATTAATGTTGGTTGAAGAAGCGGGTGAAGCCTTTGATAATGACGCGCTGTTGAGTGGAGACTTAACACCTGTATTTTTCGGTTCAGCTTTAGCTAACTTTGGTGTACAAAATTTCTTAAATGCATATGTTGATTTTGCGCCAATGCCAAATGCGAGACAAACAAAAGAAGACGTTGAAGTAAGCCCGTTTGATGATTCATTTTCAGGATTTATCTTTAAAATTCAAGCCAACATGGACCCTAAACACCGTGATAGAATTGCCTTTATGCGTGTCGTTAGTGGTGCATTTGAACGTGGTATGGATGTTACTTTGCAACGTACTAATAAAAAGCAAAAGATCACACGTTCAACGTCATTTATGGCAGACGATAAAGAAACTGTGAATCATGCTGTAGCAGGCGATATCATTGGACTATATGATACTGGTAATTATCAAATTGGAGATACTTTAGTTGGTGGAAAACAAACCTACAGTTTCCAAGATTTACCACAATTTACGCCAGAAATTTTTATGAAAGTTTCTGCTAAAAACGTCATGAAACAGAAGCATTTCCATAAAGGTATTGAACAATTAGTACAAGAAGGTGCGATTCAATACTATAAAACATTACACACAAACCAAATTATTTTAGGTGCTGTTGGTCAGTTACAATTTGAAGTTTTCGAACATAGAATGAAAAACGAATATAATGTTGATGTTGTTATGGAGCCAGTAGGCCGTAAAATTGCACGTTGGATTGAAAATGAAGACCAAATTACAGATAAGATGAACACATCAAGATCGATTTTAGTGAAAGATAGATATGACGATTTAGTATTCTTATTTGAAAATGAATTTGCAACAAGATGGTTTGAAGAGAAATTCCCTGAAATTAAATTGTATAGTTTACTTTAACAGCTCAATTGTATAATCGAATTTGTTACATTAAAAATAATTGTTTCGTTGAAGAAAAATAAATTGTATATTTTAAAAGAAAAAGGTATACTATGATGTATCAAATGAATAACCTATGGCATTTTGTCAGAGGGGAGTAACTTAAGAATCATGACCGTATAAATGATTCGACACTTTATCGTCATTACGAAGATACCTTCCGGTAAAGTGGGCAATTTAAATTGCTTAGTGAGACCTTTGCTATTTATTTAGCATAGGTCTTTTTGTTTGTACTTAACTTATTTATTTAAAGGAGTTGTACATGTTAATGGATCCAAGTTTGATCTTACCTTATTTATGGGTACTTGTCGTTTTAGTATTTTTAGAAGGCTTATTAGCAGCAGATAACGCGATTGTTATGGCTGTAATGGTTAAGCACTTACCACCCGAACAACGTAAAAAAGCTTTGTTTTACGGTTTGTTAGGTGCATTTGTATTTAGATTTTTAGCATTATTCTTAATTAGTATTATCGCGAACTTTTGGTTTATTCAAGCTGCAGGAGCGGTTTACTTAATTTATATGTCAATCAAAAATCTGTGGCAGTTCTTTAAACACCCAGAAATTGAAAGTCCTGAAGCTGGAGATGATCATCATTATGATGAATCTGGTGAAGAGATTAAAGCAAGTAACAAATCATTCTGGGGAACTGTGTTGAAAATAGAATTTGCAGATATCGCATTTGCCATTGATTCTATGCTTGCTGCTTTAGCTATTGCTGTAACACTTCCTAAAGTTGGTATTCACTTTGGTGGTATGGACTTAGGTCAGTTCGTAGTCATGTTCCTAGGTGGAATGATTGGTGTTATTCTAATGCGTTATGCAGCAACATGGTTTGTAGAGCTATTAAACAAATATCCAGGACTTGAAGGTGCAGCCTTCGCGATCGTTGGTTGGGTAGGTGTTAAATTAGTTGTCATGGTATTAGCGCACCCAGACATCGCTGTATTGCCTGAGCACTTCCCACATGGCGTATTATGGCAATCTATTTTCTGGACAGTACTAATTGGATTAGTAATTATCGGTTGGTTAGGTTCAGTTGTTAAAAATAAAAAATCGCATAAATAATTGATGTGAAGCGGACAATCTTAATTTAGTTTAAGGTTGTCCTTTTTCATTTAATTGAGTGATTTATGAAAAATGGATTTTGAAGAATGTGAATCAAAAGATGCGATATAGTATTAAGAAAATGTGCCTTTTATATTTAGCATTTTTTCAATAGAAATTATATAGATTTTAAAGCAAATTAGGTGTTAATGTGTCATAATGATAAGTGATTTTATTGAATGGAGTGGACATTAGTGGATATTGGTAAAAAACATGTAATTCCTAAAAGTCAGTACCGACGTAAGCGTCGTGAATTCTTCCACAACGAAAACAGAGAAGAAAATTTAAATCAACATCAAGATAAACAAAATATAGATAATACAACATCAAAAAAAGCAGATAAGCAAATACATAAAGATTCAATTGATAAGCACGAACGTTTTAAAAATAGTTTATCATCGCATTTAGAACAGAGAAACCGTGATGTTAATGAGAATAAAGCTGAAGAAAGTAAAAGTAATCAGGATAGTAAGTCAGCATATAACAGAGATCATTATTTAACAGACGATGTATCTAAAAAACAAAATTCATTAGATTCAGTGGACCAAGATACAGAGAAATCAAAATATTATGAGCAAAATTCTGAAGCGACTTTATCAACTAAATCAACCGATAAAGTAGAATCAACTGAAATGAGAAAGCTAAGTTCAGATAAAAACAAAGTTGGTCATGAAGAGCAACATGTACTTTCTAAACCTTCAGAACATGATAAAGAGACTAGAATTGATTCTGAGTCTTCAAGAACTGATTCAGACAGCTCGATGCAGACAGAGAAAATAAAAAAAGACAGTTCAGATGGAAATAAAAGTAGTAATCTGAAATCTGAAGTAATATCAGACAAATCAAATACAGTACCAAAATTGTCGGAATCTGATGATGAAGTAAATAATCAGAAGCCATTAACTTTACCGGAAGAACAGAAATTGAAAAGACAGCAAAGTCAAAATGAGCAAACAAAAACCTATACATATGGTGATAGCGAACAAAATGACAAGTCTAATCATGAAAATGATTTAAGTCATCATACACCATCGATAAGTGATGATAAAGATAACGTTATGAGAGAAAATCATATTGTTGACGATAATCCTGATAATGATATCAATACACCATCATTATCAAAAATAGATGACGATCGAAAACTTGATGAAAAAATTCATGTTGAAGATAAACATAAACAAAATGCAGACTCGTCTGAAACGGTGGGATATCAAAGTCAGTCAACTGCATCTCATCGTAGCACTGAAAAAAGAAATATTTCTATTAATGACCATGATAAATTAAACGGTCAAAAAACAAATACAAAGACATCGGCAAATAATAATCAAAAAAAGGCTACATCAAAATTGAACAAAGGGCGCGCTACAAATAATAATTATAGTGACATTTTGAAAAATTTTTGGATGATGTATTGGCCTAAATTAGTTATTCTAATGGGTATTATTATTCTAATTGTTATTTTGAATGCCATTTTTAATAATGTGAACAAAAATGATCGCATGAATGATAATAATGATGCAGATGCTCAAAAATATACGACAACGATGAAAAATGCCAATAACACAGTTAAATCGGTCGTTACAGTTGAAAATGAAACATCAAAAGATTCATCATTACCTAAAGATAAAGCATCTCAAGACGAAGTAGGATCAGGTGTTGTATATAAAAAATCTGGAGATACGTTATATATTGTTACGAATGCACACGTTGTCGGTGATAAAGAAAATCAAAAAATAACTTTCTCGAATAATAAGAGTGTTGTTGGGAAAGTGCTTGGTAAAGATAAATGGTCAGATTTAGCTGTTGTTAAAGCAACTTCTTCAGACAGTTCAGTGAAAGAGATAGCTATTGGAGATTCAAATAATTTAGTGTTAGGAGAGCCAATATTAGTCGTAGGTAATCCACTTGGTGTAGACTTTAAAGGCACTGTGACTGAAGGTATTATTTCAGGTCTGAACAGAAATGTTCCTATTGATTTCGATAAAGATAATAAATATGATATGTTGATGAAAGCTTTCCAAATTGATGCATCAGTAAATCCAGGTAACTCGGGTGGTGCTGTCGTCAATAGAGAAGGAAAATTAATTGGTGTAGTTGCAGCTAAAATTAGTATGCCAAACGTTGAAAATATGTCATTTGCAATACCTGTTAATGAAGTACAAAAGATTGTAAAAGATTTAGAAACAAAAGGTAAAATTGACTATCCGGATGTAGGTGTTAAAATGAAGAATATTGCCAATCTAAATAGTTTTGAAAGACAAGCAGTTAAATTGCCAGGAAAAGTTAAGAACGGTGTTGTTGTAGATCAAGTTGACAACAATGGTTTAGCAGATCAATCTGGTCTGAAAAAAGGTGATGTAATTACTGAATTAGATGGCAAACTTTTAGAAGATGATTTACGCTTTAGGCAGATTATATTTAGTCATAAAGATGACTTGAAATCAATTACAGCGAAGATTTATAGAGATGGTAAAGAGAAAGAAATTAATATTAAACTAAAATAATGTTGAGGTGAACAACGTGTCAATTTTTAGCCAGTTTTTAAAAAGATCAAGCCCTCAACAAGGTATTGTATTGTACTATATCGTCGCAATTGTCATTGCATTTTTATTATTAAACTTACCGTATGTTCATAAACCAGGTGTAGAAGTAAATCCAATTGACACATTATTTGTTGCCGTATCCGGAATTAGTGTTACTGGATTGTCTCCGATAAGTATTGTCGATACCTATTCTACATTTGGACAATTAATTATCCTCGTGATATTAAATATTGGTGGAATTGGCGTCATGGCAATTGGTACGATGTTATGGGTGGTACTAGGTAAACATATTGGAATTAGAGAACGTCAGTTAATTATGTTAGATAATAACAAAAACACAATGAGTGGTACCGTCAAATTGATTATTGATATTGTAAAATCAATATTTGTAATCGAACTCGTAGGAGCCATGTTATTAGCATTTTACTTTTATCGAGATAATCCAGATTTAAAATATGCAATCATGCAAGGTGTTTTTGTTTCTATTTCTGCTACTACCAATGGTGGATTAGATATTACAGGTAAGTCATTAATTCCTTATGCACATGATTATTTTGTACAAGCGATAGTTATATTTTTAATAATTTTAGGATCAATCGGCTTCCCAGTATTATTAGAAGTTAAAGCTTATATTCAAAATAGGGTTACTAATTTTAGATTTTCATTATTTACTAAAATTACGACATCAACATATTTATTCCTATTTGTTGTTGGGGTATTAGCCATTCTATTATTTGAACATAACCATGCGTTCAAAGGATTAAGTTGGCATCAATCGTTATTCTATTCTCTGTTTCAATCAGCGACTACAAGAAGTGCAGGTCTTCAAACAATTGATGTGACAACTCTAAGTGACCCTACGAATATTATCATGGGTATTTTAATGTTTATAGGATCTTCGCCAAGTTCGGTTGGTGGCGGTATTCGTACAACAACTTTCGCTATTTTAATTTTGTTTTTAATTAACTTTAGTAATAATGCCGATAAAACATCCATTAAAGTTTACAATAGAGAAGTACACATTATGGATATTCAACGTTCATTTGCAGTATTTACAATGGCGACAATTTTAACATTTTTAGGAATGCTAATTATATCAGCTACTGAAAATGGTAAGCTTACATTTTTACAAGTATTTTTTGAAGTCATGTCTGCATTTGGAACTTGTGGACTATCGCTTGGTGTCACAAGTGATATTAGTGATATTTCCAAGGTCGTACTAATGGTACTCATGTTTATAGGACGTGTTGGCTTAATATCATTTATCATTATGATAGCAGGACGTCGAGAACCAGATAAATTCCATTATCCAAAAGAACGTATTCAAATAGGATAATATAATAGCAATCTAAGTTAAGTTAATGTAGATTTTAACTGGAACTTAGATTGCTTTTTTAGTTTGTATTTTTAACTTATTTTATAAGACGATTGGTTTTGAAAATGGTAAACTAGTAACAATGAGAGGTGTAACATGATGGAAAAAAATGAAAACATTAATGTAGAGATTTTAACTACGTCAGATATGCATAGTCATTTCTTAAATGGTGATTATGGTTCAAATATTTATAGAGCTGGTACTTATGTTAACCAAGTAAGAGCACAAAATCATCGCGTCATTTTATTAGATAGTGGCGGAAGTTTAGCTGGCTCGTTAGCGGCCTATTATTATGCTATTGTTGCACCTTATAAACGACATCCAATGATAAAGTTAATGAACAGAATGCATTATGATGCTAGCGGTGTGAGTCCAAGTGAATTCAAGTTTGGTTTATCATTTTTAACTCGTTCAATTGCTTTGGCACGTTTTCCATGGTTATCAGCAAATATTGAATACAATGTTACTAAGGAGCCTTATTTTTCAACTCCATATTGTATTAAACATTTTGGTGACTTAAAAATTGCTATCGTAGGCGTCACAGCAGATGGTTTAATGGAAAATGAGTATTCTGAAATGGAGCAAGATGTATCTATTGAAAAGACATTAGTGGCATCAAAACGATGGATTAGATATATCCATGAAGTTGAAGAGCCAGATTTTTTGATTGTAATTTATCATGGTGGATTGAATAAAATTAGTAATAGTACGAAAAATAAAAAGGCAAGTTCGAATGAAGCTGAAAAATTAATGGAAGAACTCGGTGTTATAGATTTAATGATTACAGCTCATCAGCATCAAACAATAGTAGGTCAAGATCATGAAACGTATTATGTTCAGGCTGGTCAAGATGCCAAAGAGCTTGTACATCTTTCGATTAATTTTAAAAAGAGAACAACAACTTATGATGTTGAAAGCATTGATTCTAAAGTGATTGATTTAAATGAGTATGAAGAGGATCAAGAATTATTAGATTTAACATTCTATGATAGAAAAGCAGTGGCTTATTGGTCACAGGAAATCATAAGTGATAAAGGTTTGATGTTATCAGTAAATGGGTTACAAGATTTAGTCTGTCAAACACATCCATTTTCGCAATTATTACATGATGCAATTCACCTTGCATTTGATAATGGTATAATATGTGTCCACGTGCCTATGAACGGAGAGAAGGGGCTGAGTGGACAGATTCGAAATGAAGATTTGTATCATGCATACCCATATCCAGATAAGCCAATGGATATGACAATTAGTGGTCAAAATATCAAAGATATATTGGAGTATAGTTATTCACATTTAGATTTTGTTAACGAGCAATTAAGCTTAACAATTATTGATGAAACATTATGTACAATGTGGCAAGGATTCAATTATGAGATTGATATGAATCAAGAACCTGGTCAACGAGTAATGTTAGATCAAATTGATTTGACTAAGAGTTATAGAGTTACAATGACTGACTATTGTTATCGTAACTACAAGAATTATTTAAAAAATGCTATTATACATGAATCATACGATGAAACAATGAGTACATTAATTGCAGAGAAGTTAAGAGATCCGAATTATCGTATTTCATGTAGTGATAATTTTGTAGTTAAAAACAGGTAAATATTGCTATGTAATAAATTAATTATAAGTTTAACAAGTATAAAAACCTTTCTTAGAGAAGATTATCTAGGAAAGGTTTTTAGAATTTTAAAATTGATATAAAAGAACAGTGAAATTCTCATTCATTATATATAAGTAAACAAAAAAGCTTAAATGGTATATACCATTTAAGCAAGTAACGGAAACGGAGGGATTCGAACCCTCGCGCCGCTTTCGCGACCTACACCCTTAGCAGGGGCGCCTCTTCAGCCAACTTGAGTACGTTTCCAATGGCTCCACAGGTAGGACTCGAACCTACGACCGATCGGTTAACAGCCGATAGCTCTACCACTGAGCTACTGTGGATTAATTTGTATGTGTTTGAATATCAAGCACAAATATTATTATAACAAGATTAAGTTAATTTGCAATAGATACCTTAAAAAAATATGCAGAACATTTACACTATATTTATAAAACATTCCGCATATTTTAAAAATAAACAATTTATTTATCTTCAAATAAAGAATAGCGTGTCAATGCTTCAAACACATTCAATGTGGCTTTATTATAATCTATTGGTTGGTCGGGATTTTTTGATATCATGCGAGATTGTTTATCTACCATGTAATAGTAAAAAATGGAATTGTTATATTGATGCCATAAACTGTGGTATGAAACATGAAGAATGATAGATTCATTATTAATAAATGTCACTTTACATTTACGATTTTTTAATTCTTTAATACTTTCGATATAATGCATATTTAACCAAATATTTTCATTTTGTCTGTCAGAATGTGTTGGGAAAAAATAAGTTGGAAATAATGGTGTTAGTAAAATAGGTGGTTTACTAGAAATGCCAGTAATGCGGTTTGTCTCTGCTTTCTTGCCAAGATAAGTATTACCATAAAATTTGCAAGAGCGTTCAATGATTTTCTGGACTTTAAAAGGATTTTGAATACGCGTTTTGTCAAACCGAATTATTTCACTACCGTTTCTTTGATCGTCATCATCAAATGCTGGTCGAATAACCATGTCTCCTTTGCGTATCACATAAATATTTTGAGAATACATAAGCAAAACCTCGCTTTATTAAGTTTTAAACCATTAATATAAAAATACAATTAATGATATAAAGATATTTTATAATAAAATTCTGAGTTGTCAAGTTATTATTTTGGTGAAAATGGACAATAATTTTTAACTAATAGTCAGAATATTCATTGATTTCAAAATTAGAAAAATGTATACTTATTATAAATTAAAGAAAGGTAGTGGTTTCTATGAAATACAATACTAATGTTAAACATACAACTTTAGAAGCGTTTGTCACAACTGTCAATGATTTGGGTATTGAATTAATTATCAATGAAGCACTTCGAGAGGTAAGAAAACGACAGCTCATAGAACTTATAGATGACGCACTCGTCAATAAAGATGAAGCAGCATTTAATCAATATACGGCAGAATACAAAAATTTGGAGGCATTTCTCGGTGAATAACATTGATTCGAATTCCATAACGCAATCATAAAAGGACTATTCTTAACATCTCATACATGTAAGAATAGTCCTTTAATCGTTTATGACATTAATCTAATTAATTCATGTCTATCTATGTCACCGAAATAATGATATAAATCATATTCTGATAGTGCTTCTTCTATGTGCTCAAAGTCGTGTAGACAGCCAACTAATGCATTTTCAAGATCAGTGACATCTCCGACACCAAAGAAATCACCGAAAATTTTTGCATGTTCGATTTTACCTCGTTTAACATCAAACTTAATTTGTACAAATCCTTTTTCAAATTTTTCCTCGCGTTCAAAGTTATATTTAGGGTTTCTACCATAATTCCATTCCCAAGTTCTATATTTGTCGTTACTTAACTTTTCAATATTTTCCCAATCTTCATCCGTTAATTTATATTCTTCTACTTCAGTTTCTCCAAAGATAGTTTTCAAGATGATTTTTTTAAATTCTTCAATTTCTAAAGGGTCATTTAAAAATTCTTGAATGTTTGCTACTCGTTTACGAACAGATTTAATACCTTTTGATTTAATCTTAGCTGGATTAACTTTTAGTGCATTCTGAACTTCGTCTAAATCACTATTTAACATCAACGTACCATGACTAAACATTCTATTTTTAACTTTAACCATAGCATTCCCTGAGATTTTCGCTTGTCCAACTTGAATATCGTTACGACCAGTTAATTCAGCATTTACGCCTAAAGATTGTAATGCTTGAACAATTGGTTCAGTGAATTTTTGGAAATTGTGGAAACTGTTACCATCATCATCTGTTATAAAACTAAAGTTTAAATTGCCAGTATCATGATAAACAGCGCCACCACCAGAAATTCTTCTAACTACATCGATGTTATGAGCATCTATATATGTCTGATTTACTTCCTCTATCGTATTTTGATTCTTTCCAACAATGATAGATGGTCTATTTATGTAAAATAAAAAGTAACTTTCTTCTGCTGGTAAATTTTTTAAAACATATTCTTCCATTGCTAAGTTTAAAGTTGGATCTGTAATATTATTATTACTAATGAATTTCATTACAATCTCTCCCTTATATCTATATATATTCTCTACTTATTTATGCCTTAACTTTGCTCAAAATGCCAATTATATACTCACAAATCATTCTAAATATCGGCTTAAAGTTACATTTTATTATTTTTGATTGTTAATAGTTTATTTGTTAAGTGAATTTTAGTACAATATAATTTAGTTATGATTTAAGGAGGACTTAAAATGACTGTTGCAGAAGTGGGTAACATTGTTGAGTTTATGGATGGATTAAGAGGTCGTGTTGAAAAAATCAACGATAACTCTGTTATTGTTGACTTAACAATTATGGAAAATTTTAATGACCTTGATTTACCGGAAAAAACTGTTATCAATCATAAACGATATAAGATTGTTGAATAAGAAGGTAAGTTATAATGAATAAAATCTCGAAGGCTTTAACTTGGTTTATTATAAGTTTCATTATATTTCATCTCATATTATTTATTATGTGGGGCGAACACCAAGAATACTGGTATTTATATACAGGTATAATGCTAATTGCTGGTATCAGTTATGTGTTTTATCAAAGAGATATTGAATCTAAGCGGTTGCTTACATCAATTGGTGTTGGTATTATTACGGCAATTATTTTAATTATGCTTCAACTTTTATTCTCACTTATAACTTCTAATTTAAGTTATAGTTCATTAATTAAAGAATTAGCAAGAACAGGTGTCAATTGGAAGTGGCAAATGTTAGTAACTTTACTTTTTGTCATTCCATGTCACGAGTTATATATGAGAACTGTTTTACAAAAAGAATTAACACATTTTTCAATACCGAAATGGGTGGCTATATTAATAACTGCAATTTGTTCTAGTTCATTATTTATTTATTTAGATAATTGGTGGATAGTAACATTTATATTTGTTGCACAAGTGATATTATCATTAAGTTATGAGTATACTCGACGCATAGCAACAACATCCGTTGCACAAATTGTAGCTATTATATTGTTATTAATTTTTAATGCTTAAATAAGCTTTTCTTAGACGTCTGTGTTCTAAGAAAAGCTTTTTTGCTTTAGAATAGCAATACGAAGATTCGAGGCATGCTTCATTATAGTGGTAATATTTTTTAACAGTAAGCAGTTATTATTGAGATTAGGTTTTAGTCTGTTTTTATTACTAAATATTTTATAAAAATGGCATAATATTTTTTGAGCAAGTTGAATTGATGATGGCTATCTGAGTAAAGGGGGGTGGTGCCTATGGCATTAATTAACACTTTTGAAAGGAAAAGCCTATTGTGATACCTATTGCAAACGCATTACATTTAATGTTAAGTTTCGGTATGTTTATCGTCACTTTCATTGGTATAGTAGTCGCAATAATAAATTTAAGCAATAAAAAATAACCATCATTTCAAAACTTTGACATAGAATGATGGTTAAAGAAAATCTCATTTAGTCACCGTCTTTTTAACGGGCTCATTAGGCGACATGTTCCTGCATGTCGTCTTTTTACATTTTTATAGTAACATATCTTTTATTTAATTGTCTATGTTTATTAGATGTGTAACAAAATTTTGAAGTATTTTCCGTATATTGCCTGCTAAACATGTCAGATTTGAAAGGAAAATCATACTGTGGTAGAAATCAATTATGATTATATGGTAGTACTTATAAATAAGTGATTTCTATTGAATATGTAATGAAGTTCATATATTAATATAACTTTCATTGATATAGAAGTCGCAATGATTAATTTAAACAATAAAAAACAACCATCATTTCAAAACTTTGACAACGAATGATGGTTAAAGAAAATCTCATTTAGTCACCGTCTTTTTAACGGGTTCAATAGGGGACATGTTCCTGCATGTCGTCTATTTATGTACTGCGCAATTTAATAATAATACAATTATACTTTGATGTCCATTTAACATAAAGTGGTTGAAATTTGTAGCAAATAAATTAACCTTGACTATTTTCAGAAAATTCTGTATAAATAACGAAAAAGAGATATGGATTAAATATGAAGAGGTTGTTTTTATAGAAGAATAAAATTTTTGGCACTATATTATATTTAACTTTAGCACTTGGATTATCAACAGCAGCTTATGCATCTACAGAATACGCAGAAGGAGGCACTTGGAGTCACGGTGTCGGCAGTAAGTATGTTTGGTCTTATTATTATCATGGTCATAAAGGACATGGTGCAACAGCTATTGGAAAATACAGATCATTTAGTGGTTATACAAGAGCTGGTGTAAAAGCAAAAGCATCAGCTACTAAAAATAATTGGTGGGTCAATAGAGCATATTATAACATTTATTAAATACTAAATAATCATACAAAATAAACAACGCAAGAGGTACAACATGAAATGGTTCAAATTAATACTTGATGTTACAATCTTCATTCTGATTGCTATATTGTTATTTGTTTATACATATAAAGAAAACGAAGAAATATTGCCTGATACTAAATACCCTATAGCGGTAACTGACTGGAATAAAAAATATAGTAAAAATGAGATTTATAAACGTATAAATCAATTCGCTAAAAATGAGAACGTAGCAATCTATAAATCAACTTCAAATTATACAAACAAAAATGTAGATAAAGATATATATGTATTTAATAAATCAAAAGCAACAACTATCACTCCTTTTAATGCTAAATATAACATTCATTATTTAAGTGATGACGAATTATTAAAAAAAGATATCAAAGGGAGTTATTTTGTAAAAGACAAAAATTTTGACGTGTCTAAATTCATAAATTTTTTAAAAGAATATGGTGTTACTGCTGAATCATACAAAATAGATCATATGATGATTGCCGTTGGTGTCATTAAACAAATGAATATAGAAGTTCCGTTATCCGCACTTTTAATCGTTTATTTTATTTATTATATTTTCGAAAAGAACATTAATTTCAAAGCGTATACGATTAAGTATTTAAATGGTTTTACATTAAGAAAAATAATTTTTGAAAATTTTTCAAAAAAATGCACGTATTGGGTAACGTTAATCATAACTCAAATTCTTTTAACTACAAGTGTACTTTGGATATTAAATTACACGGGTAATTTAGATTTATTCATATTAAGATTAGTTCTGCTTTCATGTCTTTTCATTTTAACGATTAGTGTTATTAATTTATGGACTTTCTTAATGTTACTAAATTTAAATATTGCCAATATGATTAAAGGTAAGCAGCACTTTAAAACAATTCGTTTTATTAATACAGTTTGTAAAAGTATTCTCTTAGTACTAATAGCTAGTGTAATGATAGAAAATACTAGTGTTATTAAAGATTTGAATAAAATAAAGGAAACTGAGAAATATTGGAATGTATTAGATGATTATTACACGATTGAATTTGCACCTTATCACGAAACGAAACAAAGTTTGATTGATAATATGCTGCGATCAGAACAATTAGTAAAGGCTAGTGAAGCAGAAAATAATGCGATTTTATTCAAACCAAAGGGTGACTCCGTTGACAATGACAACTTTTCGCCTGATGAGGGGAATGTAATATTAGTAAATAATCAGTTCTGGTCGATTTATTACAAGCAGTTTCAACCTGATATTCCGATAAAAAATCAAAAAAATAATGTGGAAGTAATTATTCCACAAAAGTTTCATGCAATGCGTAATGAAATCAATCAAGCATATCATTCATGGTTTGAATTTGTACAAAATAAAAATAATAAAGAGAATAAGTTATCTATACAGTTTATCAACAAAAATGATTATCGAATTTTTTCATTTGATGCACGAGATAGTCGCCATTTGTCATTTATAGAGGCGCCAATCATTGTGAATGTTCAGGCATCAGATTTATCGAATGATTTTTATTATGCCATGATCAGTCAAGGCGGGTATTTATTCAAAAATTATGACGCGCTAGTAAAAAATATTGAAAAGTATCATCTTGATGGGGAAATCAGTGGAATAACCAATTATAAAGATAGCGTGATGGAAATGTATCATGAAAACAATTTGAAATTAACAGTACTCAACTTTTCACAAATCATTATCGCAATCATTTTAATAATTATTATTTTATTTGATGTGAAATATTATTTTGAACAGCATCGAAAATTACTCGTAATCAAAAAGCTATATGGTTATTCAACATTAAGAGCCAATTACCGATACTTATTAATAAATAATATAGTTGTTATTTTTATTGGAATATTGACGAATGTAATTTTACATTCTCACTATATAATGATGTTATTTGCAACGATTCTTGTCGTTCAAATATTATTGCAGATTTGCAGCCTATACTATCATGGCCGACGTTTTAATGAAGTTATCAAGGAGTTTTAACTATGAAATTTATCATTGCAATATTATTAGGATTAATATTATCCATTACTATTGCTTTTACAATCATACATCATCCTATACTTGATCGTTTTAATCCTTTCTTAAAAACGGAGTATAGTTATGCCAAAGTGCCAAAAGGTACGCAACAATATGTTAATATTACGGCTTATAGTGAAAGAGGGGAAAAGCTTGATTATAAATTAACATTTAATGGATTTTCACCTAGTAGAACGTATGTCGAAATAAAGCATAAAGGGCAATATGTCATATCGATCACATATGTTGAAAAAGAGGATACACCAAAAGAGGTAAGACAAGAATGATAGAATTAAAAGATTTAACCATACAAAAAGGTAATACACATATTTTGAAGAAACTTAATTTGAAATTTCAGTGTGGAAAATCATATGCACTTATTGGTAAAAGTGGATGCGGTAAATCTACATTATTAAATACTATTGCTGGACTTGAAAAAACAGGAAAACAATATGTCTATTTTAATGGTCAATTAGAACAATTTAAATCTAATTTTTACAGAGATAAATTAGGATATTTATTTCAAAATTATGGATTAATCGATAATTTGACAGTAAATGAAAATTTAGATATTGGATTAGCATATAAAAAAATAAGTAAGAAAGAAAAAGAACAATTAAAGATACGTTATATAGAACAGTTTGGTCTGTCAAACAGTTTAAAAAGAAAAGTTCATACGCTAAGTGGAGGTGAACAACAACGTGTCGCTTTAATTAGAATGATGTTAAAAGATCCGATTGTTATATTAGCTGATGAACCAACGGGTGCGTTAGATCCTAAAACAGGACAAATGATTATTCAATCATTATTTGGTTTGGTCGATGAAAATAAAGTGCTGATTTTAGCAACACATGATATGGCTATTGCAAATCAATGTGATGAAATAATAGATTTAGAACAGTATAGAAAAGTAGCATCTTTGTGATATCCAAAAGATAAAATTAAAAGCCAATCAATGGGAAATGTTGACTTCAACACTCCGTTTGATTGGCTTTTATAATGTGTTACTAAGTTATGAAAGTAACAACGGCAAACTGAAAAAAAGCAATATAATAATATTTAATACGATTAGTAATAAATGTAATTGATTTTTCGTTTTAATATAGCAAAAAACAATGACTAAAGATAACAACAATATCATGATTGCACCTGGGAAGAACCATAATGCTGAAGCTGTGTACCAAATCATTGGTAACGCCATAATAATAAAAGATATAAGACAAGAAAGGATACCAATAATATTATAAGTTCTAGTCAAAATTACACCTCCAATTTTCATTTTAAAATGACATGCGTAAAACAATCATTTTAAATACATCATACAATAAAATTAAATTGTGCGATAGAAGAATTTGAAATTAAATTGAATTGGCTTGATTAAAAGGTGATTTTATAGAAGTTAATAAAAATGGTTATTTAATAGAAAAACATAATATTAAAGACATGGCTGATAAAATACTAAAGCTTGTTAATAATGATGTTTTAGCAGAGGAGTTTGGTTCGAAAGCGAGAGAAAACATTATAGAAAAATATTCAACGGAATCAATATTAGAAAAATGGTTAAATCTTTTCAATAGCTAAATGAAAAAATCCTAGGTATTCATGAGTACCTAGGATTTTTACGCATGATATATACAAAAAAAGAGAGGATAGTCCTCTCAAATAATAGTTAATAAAATTGTAGCCATTTCTTCCAGCTGTAACTACTAATACAAGCTAAGTTCATTACGATATGTATGATTTCAAATTCATAACCACTTACATATCCTCTTGTAAGTTTAAGTGTGAAGATTGAGCCTAACATAACACAAATATAAAAAACATTAACATAAGGCGTTAAAAAGCCGATAATAAGTGCTAAACCTCCAACAACTTCACCAATTGACATCAATACTGCGATGGTAGGTGGTAAACCTAAAGAGCCTAAGAAGTGAATTGTTCCATCTAAATCAACAAATTTCAAAGTACCATGCACTAAGAATGATGTTGCTAACATCCATCTAATTAAAAGCATACCTAATTTCATCATGTCACCTCCAACATTCGTATTTTTAAAACATAGTCCAAATTATATTTGTAAACATGTGGAAAGTAAAGATTTTTTATAAGATTAATTATTAAATGTTTATTAAATATTCTATTGTATTGAACAATTGTTGTAGAAAGATGTTTAAGTTATCAGTTACTTTTTGTATTTATAAATAAAGATTAGTACATCATAGTGCAAAGATTAGAGGTAAATGAATTAATTATTGCATCGCTATTTATGAATCGTAAACACTATTATGAAATTGCGAGAGTAGTATGGACAATTAGAATGATGGTTTGAGATAAATGAGTGTTATTAACCAGTGCGTCATTTTCAAAATTAGATGCCATTTGCTGTTTATAATAAGAAGATTTGATAATTAACTATGATAAGAAAAAATAATAATCCCCTAAATACATTATAAACAAATTAAATGATAAAATAATAATATAGATTTCTACTAAAGTTGTTTGGAGGTAAATGTGTGAATAGGAATATCGTTAAACTAGTTGTGTTTATGCTAATTTTAGTTGTAGCAGTAGCGGGTTGTGGTCAAAAAGATACTGAAGAGAAAACTGAAATGACGACAATAAAAGATGAATTAGGAACTGAAAAAATTAAGAAAAATCCTAAACGTGTTGTTGTATTAGAATATAGTTTTGCTGATTATTTAGCAGCATTAGATATGAAACCTGTTGGTATTGCAGATGATGGCAGCACTAAAAATATAACAAAGTCAGTAAGAGATAAGATTGGGGCATATGAATCGGTTGGGTCTAGACCGCAACCGAATATGGAAGTGATAAGTAAATTAAAACCGGATTTGATCATTGCAGATGTTAGCAGACATAAGAAAATCAAATCAGAATTGAGCAAAATTGCGCCGACAATTATGTTAGTCAGTGGTACGGGCGATTATAATGCAAATATTGAAGCATTTAAAACAGTCGCTAAAGCAGTAGGCAAAGAGAAAGAAGGCGAGAAACGTCTGGAAAAGCATGATAAAATATTAGCGGAGATTAGAAAGAAAATTGAACAGAGTACGTTAAAATCTGCATTTGCATTCGGTATCTCAAGAGCAGGTATGTTTATTAATAATGAAGATGCATTTATGGGACAATTCTTAATTAAAATGGGTATTCAACCTGAAGTCACAAAAGACAAAACTACTCATGTTGGTGAACGCAAGGGTGGTCCTTATATTTATTTAAATAATGAAGAACTTGCCAATATCAATCCAAAAGTTATGATTTTAGCCACTGACGGAAAAACGGACAAAAATAGAACGAAATTCATTGATCCTGCAGTTTGGAAATCATTAAAAGCTGTGAAAGATAACAAAGTTTATGACGTTGACCGAAATAAGTGGTTGAAATCAAGGGGGATTATCGCAAGTGAAAGTATGGCAGAAGATTTAGAAAAAATTGTAGAAAAAGCAAAATAAAAATACAGCGCCACTCGTAAATCATATAAGAGTGGCGCTGTATTTTTAATTATGTTTATTATCTGTCGGATGTGATGATTTACCTGAAAGTTTATTTCGAATAAATTTAATTACATAACCGACAAGGATTGTTTTAATAATTCTTTTAATGAATTGGCGCATCGTTACATACCTCATTTCTCTATATCTTACGAACTATATACCCATTCATATATGCTTTTTAAACGTCATTGTCACAATTTAATTTTTAGGGAATATAATATAACCATCTTTATCTGCTTTTTTAGTAAAAATGACAAAAATGGCATGTATTATTGAGATGATGGTAGGGATACCTGTCCAGAAAAATAATAAGTGAAAAAGACCTTGTCCAAATTTATCAGCATAAAATTTATGAATACCTAAACCTCCAAGAAATAATGCAACAATAACATAAATGGCTTTATTGACTTTCATTTGTAAATCCTCCTTAACTATAATTCTACTTAAATTCGTTGTGAAAACCAATATTTCTAACTTTAGAATTTTCAAACTTTCTAAAATTATAAGTATATCTTTTTAAAATAAGCTAGAATTTCTATATAATAAATGTTAATAACGTAAAAGGGAATGATGACATAGTGATACGTCAAGCACGTCCAGAGGACCGATTTGATATTGCGAAGCTAGTTTATATGGTTTGGGATGATATGGAATTAGAATTGGTAAAGCATCTACCTAAAGACATGGTATTAGATGCAATTGAAAAAAGCTGTGTTGATGCAACATATCGAACTTTTTATCAGCATATTTTAGTTTATGAAGTAGAAAATAAAGTAGCAGGTTGTATTATTAGCTATAGTGGTGAAAATGAATTGAAATATGAAAAAGCATGGGAACTACTTGACTTGCCAGAAGAAATAAAACAATATGGTACGCCATTACCTGTAAAAGAAGCTAAAGACGATGAGTATTATATAGAAACAATTGCGACATTTGCAGCATATAGAGGTAGAGGCATCGCGACAAAGTTATTAACGTCATTACTTGAATCAAATACACATGTTAAATGGAGTTTGAATTGCGATATTAATAATGAAGCAGCATTAAAGTTATATAAAAAAGTAGGCTTTATATCTGATGGACAGATTGAATTATACAAGCACATGTATCATCATTTAATTGTTAAATAAAAAAACTCGACAGTTCGATGTAAGTCGATTGCCGAGTAGTATCATTTTATATTAAATGCCTGCAAATAATGCACTAATATAAATACCTAATGCATATAATAAACCGAAAAATGTATTTGTTTTACCAGCAGCAGCCATTGCTGGCATCATTGTAGGCGGTGTATCATTCTTCTTGAAACGTCTGATAACTTTAACAGGCATTGGGAATGATAACAACGCAAGTAAGTAAAATAATGAGCCACCAGGTTTAATAATGATCGTAAGTACAATAAAGGCATAAGCGATAAAGTACATGATTGCCATAAATGTTAAAGAAGCATTTTTACCTAATAGAATGGGTAAAGTTTTGCGACCACTTGCTTTATCTTTGACACGGTCGCGAATATTGTTAGCCATATTAATTAAACCGATAGTGATTACTATAGGTACACTTAACCAAATTACATAACTTTGAATATTGCCAGTTTGAATAAAGAATGCAATAACGATAATAAACATACCCATAAATACGCCTGAGAATAATTCACCGAAAGGCGTCCATGAAATAGGGAAAGGGCCACCTGTATATAGGTAACCAACAGCCATACATACTAATCCAACTGGTAATAACCAAAATGAAGAGTTAGCAGCTAAAAACAAACCTAATATTGCTGCTAAGATGTAAAATGCAATGGCTAATCGTAGCACAAGCTCTGGGCTCATACCGTTGCGAACAATGGCACCACCAATGCCTACAGATTCATGATCATCAAGGCCTTTTTTATAATCATAGTATTCATTAAACATATTAGTTGCTGCTTGAATAAGTAAGCATGCTAGTAACATGGCAATGAATAGGCTGATTTTAATATGATCTTCGCTACCAAGAAAATATATTTTAGATGCTGCTGTACCAACTAAAACGGGTACTACGGAAGCAGTTAATGTATGAGGACGCATTAAATGCCAATATTTCTTAACTGTAGAATATTGCTGATATTGATTACTCATTGAATACAAAACCTCTTTAAATCATATTTTTTATAACAAAGATATTTTAATAGAAAGTAGCATAAAGGTCAATTGACGTGAAAAATTGCAAGATAAGTTTAAGCAATTCTTGTAACACAATTATCCAAAAATGATACAATATAATAATGAGTGAAAAAAGACGAAGAAAGAAGTGAAATGAATGGCTACGGGCGTATTAGAGGACGATATTGTCAAAGAGATATATGGCAGCTCAAAGGAATGGGTTTCAGTTGAAGTGAAATTATCACAGTCACTAGACCCGAGCACATTATTTCATCTCACTGACAATGAGGCAGGAGATCGCTTTTATATGCGTTTGAATGATAATCGAACGTCATATTTTGGCTACAAAGCAATTCAATTATTCAAAAATAATTCTAAAAATAAACAATCTATTTTTAAAGACTGGGAAAAATTAAAACATAACATCACATTTATACATCCGCAATCTGAGAAACATCATCTTCGAGTTGTTGGAGGGTTTCAATTTTCAAGTCATAAATCAGATGATGAATGGCGAGAGTTTGGACTAAATCATTTTGTATTACCTGAAGTTTTAATTTCAACTGATAATAATGGGACATTTTTAACTTATACAGTTAAAAGGGAAAGTTTTACTGTTGAGGCATTGAACGATTTAATGGATTTGTTCAACAATATATCGGATATAGATGTGGACGAGCAAATTGGGGAAATTACTAGAAATGAAGATATTTATAAAGATGACTGGCGTCAACTTGTAGTAGAAGCTATAGAATCTATTAATAATGAAGAAAAAATTGTACTAGCACGTAGACGGTTAATAAAGTTCGATAAAGATATCAGTATTCCATATATTCTAAAGCAAGCATATTCTAAAGAAAAAAACAGTTATATATTCTTGTTAGAATCACAAGATTCTATTTTCTTTTCACAAACACCTGAACAATTAATAAAGGTCAATAATAAAATACTATCGACTAAAGCTGTAGCAGGTACAATTAAACGTTCACAAGATGAGGACGAAGATACAAAAAATGTTGAAGCATTTTTAAAAGATAATAAAAACTTAATCGAACATCGATTTGTTGTTGACAGTATTTTACATGATATTAAACCTTATATCACTGAATTACATTATGATAAGACGCCTAAAATTCTAAAAAATGATCATTTATATCACTTGTACACTGAAATAAAGGCGCCACTGAAGGATGATTCGTATATTAGTTTAATTGATCATTTACATCCAACACCTGCTTTAGGTGGCTATCCAAAAGAATTTGCGATGGATTTTATTGAACAGAAAGAATTTGGTACACGAGGATTATATGGTGCGCCGGTTGGCTATATAGATATATATGATGATTGTGAATTTATTGTTGCAATTCGTTCGATGCTTATTAAGAAAGCACAAGCAACTTTATTTGCTGGGTGTGGCATTGTTAAAGATTCTGATCCAGATAGTGAATTGGCAGAAACGAACCTTAAGTTCACACCTATGATGAATGCATTAGGAGTCGATATGAATGGGAAATCATAAAGCAGCTTTAACGAAGCAAGTTTTTACATTTGCATCTGAGTTATATGCGTACGGCGTAAGGGAAGTAGTTATCAGTCCGGGATCACGCTCAACGCCACTTGCACTTGCATTTGAAGCACATCCAAATATTAAAACATGGATACACCCCGATGAGCGAAGTGCAGCGTTTTTTGCAGTTGGGTTAATTAAAGGCAGTGAAAGACCTGTCGCTATATTATGTACGTCAGGTACAGCAGCAGCGAATTATACGCCTGCAATTGCTGAAAGCCAAATTAGTAGAATTCCATTAATCGTTTTAACAAGTGACCGTCCGCATGAATTAAGAAGTGTAGGCGCACCACAAGCGATTAATCAAGTAAATATGTTTAATAATTATGTAAGTTATGAGTTCGATATGCCTATTGCGGATGATAGTAAAGAGACCATTGATGCAATTTATTATCAAATGCAAATTGCTAGTCAATATTTATATGGACCACATAAAGGGCCGATTCATTTTAACTTGCCATTTAGAGATCCGTTAACACCTGATTTGAATGCAACAGAATTGTTAACTTCTGAGATGAAGATTTTACCGCACTATCAAAAAAGTATAGATGCATCGGCATTAAGACACATTTTAAATAAGAAAAAAGGTTTAATTATTGTAGGGGATATGCAGCACCAAGAAGTTGATCAAATACTGACGTATTCAACGATATATGATTTGCCTATTTTAGCTGATCCTTTAAGTCATTTAAGAAAATTTGATCATCCGAATGTTATCTGTACATATGATTTGTTGTTTAGAAGCGGTTTAGACTTAAAAGTCGATTTCGTAATTCGTGTTGGGAAACCAGTGATTTCTAAAAAGTTGAATCAATGGTTAAAGAAAACTGATGCATTTCAAATATTAGTGCAAAACAATGATAAGATTGATGTCTTTCCAATAGCACCAGATATTTCATATGAAATATCTGCGAATGATTTCTTTAGGTCATTAATGGAAGACACGACAGTTAATCGCGTAAGTTGGTTAGAAAAATGGCAACGCTTAGAGAAAAAAGGGCGTAAAGAAATTAAATGTTATTTGGAACAAGCTACAGATGAGAGTGCATTCGTTGGTGAATTGATTAAGAAAACATCTGAAAAAGATGCATTATTTATTAGTAATAGTATGCCAATCAGAGATGTAGATAACTTGTTATTGAATAAAAATATAGACATCTATGCAAATCGTGGCGCAAATGGTATTGATGGTATCGTATCAACTGCACTGGGTATGGCTGTCCATAAACGAGTTACATTATTGATAGGTGATTTGTCATTTTATCATGATATGAATGGACTATTAATGTCAAAATTAAATAATATTCAGATGAATATTGTATTATTGAACAACGATGGTGGCGGTATTTTTTCATATTTACCACAAAAAGAAAGTGCAACTGACTATTTTGAACGGTTGTTTGGCACACCGACGGGATTGGATTTCGAGTATACAGCTAAGTTATATCAATTCGATTTTAAACGTTTTAACAGTGTTTCAGAATTTAAAAATGCCACATTATTATCTGAAACTTCGAAGATTTATGAATTGATAACGAATCGCGAAGATAACTTTAAACAGCATCAAATTTTATATCAGAAATTGAGTGAAATGATTCATGACACATTATAATTACTATGAAGCAAACGTTGAGACCAATCAAGTTTTAGTATTACTGCATGGTTTTCTTAGCGACAGTCGTACTTATCATAATCACATCGATAAATATACTGATATCTGTCATGTCATCACTATAGACTTACCAGGCCATGGCGAAGATCAGTCTTCAATGGATGAAACGTGGAATTTTGATTATATTACGACGTTGTTAGACCGAATTTTAGATAAATATAAAGATAAATCAATAACATTGTTTGGATATTCAATGGGTGGGCGTGTTGCATTATATTATGCAATTAATGGTCACATCCCTATATCTAATTTGATATTAGAAAGTACGTCACCAGGTATTAAAGAAGAAGCAAATCAATTGGAACGCCGTCTTGTTGATGAAGCGCGTGCTAAAGTATTAGACATAGCAGGTATTGAATTATTTGTTAATGATTGGGAAAAGTTGCCATTATTTCAATCGCAAAAAGGTTTACCAGTTGAAATACAACATCAAATAAGACAACAACGATTGTCTCAATCGCCACAGAAAATGGCCAAAGCATTAAGAGATTATGGTACAGGTCAAATGCCAAACTTATGGCCGCGCCTGAAAGAAATTAAAGTACCAACATTAATATTAGCTGGAGAATATGATGGAAAATTTGTACAGATTGCGAAAAAAATGGCAAATTTAATTCCTAATAGTAAATGTAAATTAATTTCTGCTACAGGTCATACAATTCATGTGGAAGATAGTGATGAATTTGATACAATGATATTAGGATTTTTAAAGGAGGAGCAAAATGACTAACAGACAATGGGAAACACTTAGAGAATATGATGAAATCAAATATGAATTTTACGAAGGGATTGCTAAGGTAACAATAAATCGCCCTGAAGTACGCAATGCGTTTACACCTAAAACAGTTGCTGAAATGATTGACGCATTTTCACGTGCACGTGATGATCAAAACGTTTCAGTTATCGTATTAACTGGTGAAGGTGATTTAGCATTCTGTTCTGGTGGTGACCAGAAGAAACGTGGACATGGTGGTTATGTAGGTGAAGACCAAATCCCTCGCTTAAATGTATTAGATTTACAGCGTTTAATTCGTATTATTCCAAAACCGGTTATCGCGATGGTAAAAGGTTATGCTGTAGGTGGCGGTAATGTACTAAATGTTGTTTGTGACTTAACGATTGCTGCTGATAATGCTATTTTTGGACAAACTGGTCCTAAAGTAGGTTCATTTGATGCGGGTTATGGTTCAGGATATTTAGCACGTATCGTTGGACATAAGAAAGCACGTGAAATTTGGTACTTATGTCGTCAATACAATGCACAAGAAGCTTTAGATATGGGTCTAGTAAATACAGTGGTACCTTTAGAGAAAGTTGAAGATGAAACTGTGCAATGGTGTAAAGAGATTATGAAACACTCACCAACAGCTTTACGATTCCTTAAAGCAGCTATGAATGCTGACACAGATGGTTTAGCTGGTTTACAACAAATGGCTGGGGATGCAACATTGCTTTATTACACAACTGATGAAGCGAAAGAAGGCCGTGATGCGTTTAAAGAAAAACGTGATCCTGACTTCGATCAATTCCCTAAATTCCCATAAGTTATTTTGAATATGATATTAAGTCACTTGCGTCGTTTATTAGCGACGATAGGTGGCTTTTTTATTTTATAAGAATTTAAAAGGGCATTTTAATTAATTATCATAAAGATAAGATAGTTTGAGAAAAATTAATAGAGAAAGAATAAATGTTAAAGATTATTATTACAATGAAAAAACGAGCTGGTGAGAAATTGAATTCTCGCCAACCCGCTTTATGAAGTGAAATCATTTAAATTAGTTATACTAAGCGCTCATAAACGATTGGTCGCGAAGTGCCAATACCTTGTTTGGATGACGTTTGCATGAGGATATGCTGTGTATCATCATAATCAAGAATATAAATGATTTCTTCATTATCAATAGATGAAAATTTAATGCGTTGATGTGCCGTATCTATAAAAAGAATATGATATTGATTGTGACTTGTATCATCGCCATGACGTATACAAATTGATTTTTGTAATTGATGATTACTCCAATTACCAATGAATAAATTGATATTGGTTTGTTCTAGATGTGTGAGTTTGGTTGTGTCGTAAACTAAATTTATAAATTGTAGTTGATACATAGTTTTACCTGCCTTTAATCAATATCTATATTACTTTTTAGTAACCTATCATTGAACCATACCAGTTATAATCACGATTGAATGATAAATGTAATAGGCTTGAATCTGCATCTTGGATTGATAATTCTGTATCCCAAGGATTCCAGTAAATAAGTTTTTCTTGGTCATTAATTTTAGCATTACCAACAACTGCTAGCGCATGTCTTAAATGTGGGTCATTAGGGTTTTGAGATACACTTTGTGCAAGGATCATAATTCCTACATTATCTTTTGTAAGTTGATCAACTTGTTCATATGATGGTACGCCTTCTTGATAATGAATATCTCTGCCTTGTGATTTACCGTATTCAATCATTTGATTAGGGAATGTTGCACAATTAGGAAGGTCTTGCTCACTTACTTCAGGGTATAATGTACGCATAATATCATGTGCATTATAAGTGTCTGTATTTTTAGTTGCATTTAATAATGCTGCCATACTGAATCCTGCACACCATGAGTTATCGAATTGTTGTTCTCTAATTTTGAAGTTTTTTAATGTGTTTTCATATTGAACTTGATCTTCTTGTATCGCTTCGTTTTCTTCAACCTTAGTAGGTGTTACTGTATTTTTTAACTCTTGTTTCAATTTTGTTGAAACTGTTTTAGCGCTTTCTTTTTCTTTCACATTACCAGGTAGTGGCGTAGCTTTTACTAATCTAACTTTGCCATCTTCTTCAAAATAAAATCCTTTTTCATCAGTAAGAACAGTGATATTTGAATTTTTATCTTTAATTTGGTCTAAATCTTTAGCGATGAAGTTTGAAATTTTAACACTGTAATTCATGTCTTCTTTTGATTTGTTTAAATCATCTTTATTTTTAGGGCTAAGTGTTAAAGTATAAACAATTTTACCGTCTTTTATAACTGGATAATAGTAACTATTATCTTCTTCACCATTAAATTTATAAATTTTAAAAGCTTCGCCAAGTTCATATTTACCAGATTTTGCATTACTTTGTTTATCTAATGCTTTAGCATAACCAGCAAATTGTTGTTGTGCTAGATCTTTTACTTTTTGAGGTACTTTGTCACTCTTAACATTAATTTCTAGCTGTTTAGAGTGTGAATCGGCTTTGGCTTTATTGTTATTAGCAAATGCGCCTAGTGATAAAATAAGCATTGAAACCATTATGATGCTTATAATATTGAATACTCTAGATTTATATGAACTATTCATATAATACCCTCCATTTAAGTCAAAATATTTTGCGTTGCTAAGACTTTGCTTCTATTTACTAAATCTAAATTAAGATGAAGTTTATGCAGCGTCAGGGTTGTCTGAATTATTGTTATCGCCATTGTCTGGATTATCAGGGTTGTTAGGGTTGTCAGGGTTATTTGGTTCATCTGGGTTGTTAGGGTTATCAGGATTGTTAGGGTTATCAGGATTGTTAGGGTTATCAGGATTGTTAGGGTTATCAGGAT
>ERZ1023284.29-NODE-29-length-36445-cov-5.934075_pt1 | contig 36445 bp, 28 predicted proteins | sample MGYA00380467_ERZ1023284 | MGnify/ENA primary metagenome ERZ1023284 (study PRJEB33173, sample SAMEA4830367) | metagenome | study: EMG produced TPA metagenomics assembly of the PRJEB25223 data set...
CACAAAAAATGGCCGTAAAGTTTTAGCGCGCCGTCGTCGTAAAGGCCGTAAAGTATTATCAGCATAAGATCACTGACTCATCAGTGGTCTTTTTTTTGGTTTTAATTTAGCAAAATGATTAGTGAATACGCTGATTTTAATTGTTGTTTTAAGACAATGACGGATATAGATATAACATATATAGATGTGAATATATGTAATGAATAGATAAGTGAGTGATGTTTGGTGGAGAAAGCGTACCGAATTAAAAAGAATAGTGATTTTCAATTCATTTATAAAAAAGGGAAATCAGTAGCTAATAAACAGTTTGTGGTATATACAAAAGCTAATAAAGAGCTTGAACATTTTCGATTAGGTATTAGTGTTTCTAAAAAGTTAGGTAATGCAGTTGTTAGAAATCGAATTAAGAGAGCAATTAGAGAAAACTTTAAAGTTCATAAGGAAGATATTATACCAATAGAAATTATTGTAATTGCAAGGCAACCAGCAAAACACATGGACACATTACAAATACAAGGTAGCTTAGAACATGTTTTGAAAATAGCGAAAGTTTTTAATAAGCGTATTTGAGTAGGGTAGGGGAGGCTAAAATAAGACTGAAGTAAGCCTAACCTCAGACAAACCTAAGCCTTACTTTTGACGTATTTTTAAATTTTTCGAAACAATATGTTCGCTTTTTAATAGGAAAGTCTTTAAAATATTATAATGACAAAAAATGAGTTCAAAAGGAGGCGAGATGGATGATGGATTTAGATACGATAACGAGTATATCCACGCCAATGGGCGAAGGGGCCATAGGAATCGTACGTTTATCTGGTGTTGATTCAGTAGAAATTGCAGATAAGTTATTTAAGGGTAAAGAAAAGCTTGAAGATGTGGCATCGCATACCATTAATTATGGTCATATCATTGATCCTGAATCAAATGAAGTAGTAGAAGAAGTTATGGTCAGTGTATTAAGAGCACCTAAAACTTTTACAAGAGAAGATATTGTTGAAATAAACTGTCATGGCGGTATTTTGACAATAAATAGGATATTAGAATTAACAATGACCTATGGTGCGCGTATGGCAGAACCGGGTGAATATACGAAACGTGCGTTTTTAAATGGTCGTATTGATTTATCTCAAGCCGAAGCAGTTATGGATTTTATTCGTTCTAAGACCGATCGTGCGTCTAAAGTTGCAATGAATCAAATAGAAGGTCGTTTAAGTGATATGATCAAACGACAGCGACAATCCATTCTCGAAATCCTCGCACAAGTTGAAGTTAACATAGATTATCCAGAATATGATGATGTAGAAGATGCTACAACAGAAGTATTATTGGATAAATCTAATAACATTAAAACTGAAATTAATAAATTACTTGATACAGGTACGCAAGGTAAGATTATGAGAGAAGGATTAGCTACAGTAATAGTTGGTAAACCAAATGTAGGTAAATCATCTATGCTCAATAATCTTATTCAAGATAACAAGGCTATAGTGACCGAAGTACCTGGAACAACAAGAGATACATTAGAAGAATACGTTAATGTAAGAGGCGTACCATTAAGGCTTGTAGACACAGCTGGTATACGTGAGACTGAAGATATAGTAGAACGTATTGGTGTAGAGCGTTCTAGAAAAGCACTTGGCGAAGCGGATTTAATCTTATTTGTACTTAATTATAATGAGCGATTGACTGAAGAAGACCGCAAATTATACGAAGTTATTAAAAATGAAGATGCTATAGTCATCGTAAATAAGATGGACTTAGACAAACAATTGGATCTTGATGAAGTTAAAGAGATGATTGGCGATATGCCATTGATACAAACGTCTATGTTAAAACAAGAAGGCATCGATCAATTAGAAATCCAAATCAGAGATTTATTCTTTGGTGGTGATGTTCAAAATCAAGATATGACATATGTATCGAATTCAAGGCACATCTCGTTATTGAAACAGGCAAGAAATACAATTCAAGATGCTATAGACGCAGCAGAAACAGGCATACCAATGGATATGATACAGATAGACTTAACTAGAACTTGGGAAATTTTAGGTGAAATTATCGGAGAATCCGCAAGTGATGAATTGATTGATCAGTTATTTAGTCAATTCTGCTTAGGAAAATAATAAGGAGGAAAAATTATGGCTCAAGAATATGATGTAATAGTAATAGGAGCCGGGCATGCTGGTATTGAGGCTGGACTTGCTTCAGCGAGACGTGGTGCCAAAACGTTAATGTTAACAATTAACCTAGATAACATCGCGTTTATGCCATGTAACCCATCAGTTGGTGGCCCAGCAAAAGGTATTGTTGTACGTGAAATTGACGCATTAGGCGGTCAAATGGCCAAGACAATTGATAAAACACACATTCAAATGCGCATGTTAAATACTGGTAAAGGACCAGCAGTTAGAGCTTTACGTGCTCAAGCTGATAAAGTGTTATACCAACAAGAAATGAAGAAAGTAATTGAAGATGAAGACAACCTTGATATTATGCAAGGTATGGTGGACGATTTAATGATTGAAGACGATGTAATTAAAGGCGTGCGTACGAATATTGGAACAGAATACTGGGCAGAGGCAGTAATCATCACAACAGGTACGTTTTTACGTGGAGAGATTATACTAGGAAACATGAAGTATTCTAGTGGTCCAAACCACCAGTTACCATCTATTTCACTTGCTGATAACTTAAGAGGCCTTGGATTTGATGTAGTTAGATTCAAAACAGGAACACCGCCACGTGTTAATGCAAAAACAATTGATTACTCTAAAACAGAAATTCAACCAGGCGATGATGTGGGTAGAGCATTTAGTTTTGAAACAACAGAGTATATTTTAGATCAACTACCATGTTGGTTAACATATACAAATGGTGATACACACCAAGTCATTGATGATAATTTACATTTATCAGCTATGTACTCAGGTATGATTAAAGGTACTGGTCCAAGATATTGTCCTTCAATTGAAGATAAGTTTGTTCGTTTCAATGATAAACCGCGTCATCAGTTATTCTTGGAACCAGAAGGTAGAAATACAAATGAAGTTTATGTTCAAGGTTTATCAACAAGTTTACCAGAACATGTACAACGTCAAATGCTAGAAACTATTCCTGGCTTAGAAAAAGCAGACATGATGCGTGCGGGTTACGCAATTGAATATGATGCACTAGTACCTACACAATTATGGCCAACACTTGAAACTAAAAAAATAAAAAACTTATATACAGCTGGTCAAATTAATGGGACTTCTGGTTATGAAGAAGCGGCCGGCCAAGGTATTATGGCAGGTATTAATGCAGCAGCTAGAGTTCAAGGTAAAGAAGAAGTCATATTAAGTCGTTCTGATGCTTATATCGGTGTACTTATAGACGACCTTATTACTAAAGGTACAAATGAACCTTATCGTTTATTAACTTCTCGTGCAGAATATCGTTTACTATTAAGACATGACAATGCTGATTTACGTTTAACTGATTTAGGTTATGAATTGGGTATGGTTTCTGAAGAACGTTATGCACGCTTCAATGAAAAACGCGACATGATTAAAGCAGAACAAGAACGTCTACAAGGCATTCGTGTTAAACCAAATGAACGTGTACAAGCAATTATTGAAGGACAAGGCGGTTCACGTCTAAAAGATGGCATATTAGCTTTAGAATTACTACGCCGCCCAGAAATGACATATGATTTAATCCTTGAGATCTTGGATGAAACACATCAATTACCTTCAGATGTTGAAGAACAAGTTGAAATTCAAACAAAATATGAAGGTTATATCAATAAATCATTACAACAAGTTGAAAAAGTTAAACGTATGGAAGAGAAGAAAATTCCAGAGGATTTAGACTATAGCAAAGTAGATAGTTTAGCTACGGAAGCAAGAGAAAAATTAGCAGAAGTTAAGCCTTTAAATATTGCACAAGCTTCTCGTATTTCAGGTGTGAATCCAGCCGATATTTCAATCTTACTTGTATTTCTTGAACAAGGTAAAATTCAAAGGGTGAATAATTAAAATGAGTGTAACATGGTTAACTAAGCAACTCAGTACACATGGAATTGAACTTTCAGACAAACAACGACAACAGTTTCAAACGTATTATCAAATGCTTGTAGAGTGGAATGAAAAAATGAATCTAACAAGTATTACAGAGGAACATGAAGTATATTTGAAACATTTTTATGATTCAATTGCGGCTAGTTTTTATACGGATTTAACTAAAGAATTAACAATATGTGACATAGGTGCTGGTGCTGGTTTTCCTAGCATTCCTTTAAAAATTATTTTTCCAAATTTAAAAGTTACGATTGTAGATTCATTGAATAAGCGAATACATTTTTTAAACCAATTAGCAGAGGCTTTAGATTTAGAACGTGTCAATTTTGTACATGATCGGGCTGAAACATTTGGTAAGGGAGACTACAGGGAGTCTTATGATATTGTGACTGCACGTGCAGTTGCAAGACTCTCGGTATTAAGTGAATTGTGTATTCCATTAGTTAAAAAAGGTGGGCAATTTATTGCTTTAAAATCTTCTAAAGGTGAAGAAGAATTGGAAGAAGCACGTTTTGGTATAGGTGTCCTAGGTGGTAAAGTTTTGGATACCATTTCATACGAATTACCTGAAAACGCAGGTGAAAGACAGATGATTATCATTGATAAAAGAAGTCAAACACCTAAGAAATATCCAAGAAAACCAGGAACGCCGAATAAGTCACCGTTACTTGAAAAATAGAAAGAATTCAATTCAATACAATTAATTTAGAGGGAGCGCATAATAAATGAAGAAACCTTTTTCTAAATTATTTGGTTTAAAGAACAAAGATGACATTGTTGGTTATATTGAAGAGGATCATAATAACGTTGAATCTATTCATACCGAACGCATTGTGCCAAACCGTTATCAACCGAGACAAGTATTTGAGCCAAATAAGATTAAAGAACTCGCAGAATCTATAGAAGAACATGGTTTGCTACAACCGATTGTAGTACGTCCAATCGAAGAAGATATGTTTGAAATCATCGCTGGTGAGCGTAGATTTAGAGCGTTACAAACACTCAATAAAACACATGCGGATGTAATCATCAGATATTTAGATGATGAAGAAACGGCTGTAGTAGCTTTAATTGAAAATATTCAACGTGAAAATCTATCTGTCATAGAAGAAGCGGAAGCGTATAAGAAGCTATTAGATATTGGTGATACCACGCAGAGTGAATTGGCTAAAAGTGTCGGTAAAAGCCAAAGTTTTATAGCAAATAAATTAAGACTATTAAAACTAGCGCCTAAAGTAATAGAACGTCTACGTGAAAGCAAGATTACAGAGCGTCATGCACGTGCGATGTTAAGTTTATCAGAAGAAGATCAAGTTGACTTGGTCGAAACAGTTATTAGCCAAAAACTAAATGTGAAACAAACAGAAGCACGAGTTAAACAAAAGCTTGGCCCTGAAAAAGTTAAAGCCCGTAGATTTGAATTTGAAAAAGACTTAACTGATGCACGTGAAGCAGTTGGTCAAAGTTTAGAGTCTATTGAAAAAAGTGGTATTAAATTCGAACATCAAGCTAAAGATCACGATGATTACTATGAAATAAAAATTAAATTATATAAATATTAGATTAATAAAGGTCGAGGCATCCATTTGTCTCGACCTTTAACTATTTATTGATTGCTTTTATATTAGTAGGTTTTATATGTTTGTCGTCTGATTTACAACAACAGTATTTTGCAATAATCGAAAACTAGCCATGTAGTTATCTTTGTTAAATTGGGTAATCAATTGGAAAAATTAGGTGAGCATGGATTGTGCTTCATATAATAATATTAAGACTTTCTATGAAACAAATTAGAATAAAAAAATAACGGAATATTGTGAAAAATTACTATTTATGATTAAATTAAGAAAACGCTTTCACGTTATCTTAAGGGGGAATGGTAACATGATTACATTTATAGTTTCTATTATTATACTTATTATTGGGTATTTCACTTATGGGAAGTATATCGATAAAATGTTCGGAACAAAAGAAGAGCGTCCTACGCCAGCTTATCATCAAAGGGATAATGTAGATTATTTACCTATGAAAACATCATCTAATTCACTAATCCAATTATTGAATATTGCAGGAGTTGGTCCTATATTTGGTCCGATTATGGGGGCTTTATATGGTCCAGTAGCATTTATTTGGATTGTTTTTGGCTGTATATTTGCAGGTGCTGTACATGATTATTTAACTGGAATGATTTCGATAAGAAACAAAGGGGCACATTTACCTGAACTTGCAGGTAAATTTTTGGGACAAGTTATGAAACATTTCGTTAATATATTTTCAATTTTATTATTGTTGTTAACTGGTACAGTTTTTGTAACAAGTCCTGCCTTACTTTTACATAATTTAATGGATGGTCGTATTGCTCTAGGTATTATTATATTTGTTATTTTTGTATATTATATACTTTCTACAATTTTACCAATAGATAAAATAATTGGCCGTATATATCCAATATTTGGTGCTTTACTCTTAGTAAGTGCAGTAGGCATTGGCTTCCGTCTTATTCAAACAGGTGCTCCTATTCCTGAGTTAAGTTTGAAGAATATGCATCCGGATGGCGCATCTATTTTTCCATTATTATTCTTTACCATTACTTGTGGCGCATTATCTGGTTTTCATGCGACTCAAACACCTATTATTTCAAGAACAACTAATAAGGAAAAGAATGGTCGTTTCATTTTTTACGGTATGATGATTGCAGAAGGTATTATTGCAATGATATGGGCAGCAGCTGGAATGAGTCTGTTTAATGGCTATAATGGCTTAAATGATGTATTAGCGCGAGGTGAAGCGGCGCTAGTAGTTAGTCAAGCTTCGCATCTATTATTAGGTTCTGTCTTCGGTACAATTGCTGTATTAGGCGTTATCATATTACCGATAACAAGTGGTGATACATCTTTCCGTAGTGCAAGAATGATTATTGCAGATTATTTGAATTATGGACAACGCAGTATTGTAAAAAGAATTATAGTTGCTGCACCATTATTTGTTATAAGTTTTGGGTTAACACAGGTTGACTTCACAGTTTTATGGCGTTATTTCTCTTGGGCTAACCAGACAACGGCTGTAGTGGCATTATGGGTAGGTGCCATGTATTTATTAATTGCGAAAAAGAATTTCTGGGTTGCAGCGATACCAGCTGTATTTATGACTTGGAATATATTTACTTATATTTTAAGCCAGAAAATTGGTTTAGGCTTAGACCTTAATTTAAGCTATATACTCGCATTTGTGTTGACCATATTATGGATTGCTTACTTTGGTTATCAATATAAGAAAATGACGGCCGGTGCTCAATTTGAATTAGATCATCCTATTCCATATCAGCAACAGCAGGTAACGTAATATTAGTCAAAAATTGTATTTAATATTATGAAGATAAATCGTCAATTTATTAAATAGACTAATAACAAAATATTATAATTATTTATAGAAAAAGCGAGCATATGAATTTTTAATTCTCGCTTTTTTAATATCCAACTAATTATAGACGATTATCTATTTTATAAAAATCTGCAAAACTCCTTGCTATATTTTACTTTTGAATATAATATAATGATGATATTTTATAAATCATATATCAAAAGTATATTAAGTCAGGAGTGATTCAATGTTTAAATTTTTGAAACCAGCAAAGCATATAGAACCTTTGCCAAAGGATCAAGTTGATGACACTTATAAGAAACTACGTTTTCAAGTGTTCTTAGGTATCTTCATAGGCTATGCAGGTTATTATTTATTACGGAAAAACTTTTCATTAGCGATGCCATCATTAATCGAGGACGGCTTCAGTAAAGGTGAACTTGGTATTGCGCTTTCAGCCATTTCGATTGCTTATGGTTTTAGTAAGTTTGTAATGGGTACCATTAGTGATCGAAGTAATGCGCGAATATTTTTAACTTTAGGTTTAATACTAACAGCGATTGTAAATTTATTACTTGGTTTTGTGCCTTTCTTTACATCAAGTATTACAATTATGTTTGTATTACTATTTTTAAATGGATGGTTCCAAGGTATGGGATGGCCACCTTCAGGTCGTGTGCTTGTCCATTGGTATAGTGTTAGTGAACGTGGTAGTAAGACTTCAATATGGAATGTAGCTCATAATGTTGGTGGCGGGTTAATGGCTCCTATAGCGACATGGGGTATTTCCATGACAGCACTATATAATTTTGGTTATTTAAAAGGTTTTGAAGGCGTATTTATTTATCCAGCAATATTAGCCATCATTATTGCGATTATTTCATACTGTTTAATTAGAGATACACCTCAATCACAAGGTTTGCCACCAATTGAACATTATAATAATGATTATTCCACATCATCTAAGCAAACATTAGAAACAGAACTGACAACGAAAGAAATTTTATTCAAATATGTCCTGAATAATAAATGGGTTTGGGCAATCGCTTTTGCTAATATATTTGTCTATTTTGTACGTTATGGTGTGTTAGATTGGGCGCCTACATATTTAAGTGAAGAGAAACAGTTTAACCTAAGTGAATCAGGTTGGGCTTACTTTCTATATGAATGGGCAGGTATTCCAGGCACGTTATTATGTGGTTATTTATCTGATAAATTATTTAAAGGACGCCGTGGTCCAGCAGGGTTCTTCTTTATGTTAGGTGTAACAATATTTGTACTTATATATTGGTTAAACCCTCCAGGCAATGCTTGGTTAGATAATGTTTCACTTGTTGCCATTGGATTTCTTATCTACGGACCTGTAATGTTAATTGGCTTACAGGCATTAGATTATGTTCCTAAGAAAGCAGCTGGAACTGCAGCAGGGTTAACAGGATTGTTTGGTTATTTATTTGGAGCTGTAATGGCTAATATCGTATTAGGATTTGTCGTGCAACATTTTGGTTGGGACATTGGCTTTGTACTATTAACTGTTATTAGTATTTTAGCAATGCTTAGCTTCATACTAACATGGAACAAACGTGGTCAAGAAGAACTACATTAATTGAGTTAGCCGTGTCAATCATTTAATTGTATAAAGGTGAATGAATTTTTAACTACTGAATCTATACAGTTACCAAAAATAAGTAATTAAATGATTACTTAATATCTAAATATATGATTATCGTGAGGGCGAGCATATGGAACTTTACTGGTTTCAATCTCGCCCTTTTTGCTTATTCCGTCTAGAGGAAGTCTTGAAAAGCTGTCATAATAGCATGTAAAAGTATTTAGACAAACAAAATTATGCAGATGTTAAAGAACTTTGATAGTCTAATAATATATTTTATCTTACTCTGTAATCGAAGGAGCAAAAACCAATAAATCTAGGTTATCAAATTAAATATTTCCGCCGACGTGATCAACTTTCTCAAGAAGACTTAGCTAATAAACTATATGTTTCACGACAAACAATATCAAACTGGGAAAATGATAAGCGTTATCCTGACGTGCATAATTTATTAATGCTTAGTTCATTGTTCGATGTTTCTTTAGACGATTTAGTCAAAGGAGGTGTAGAGATTATGGAGCAAAAATTAAGAAAAGCTCGCTTTAACTTGTGGACGCATTTAATGATATGGCCAATGCTAATGGCTGCGATTTTAATTGGCCCAGCAATGTATTATTGGGGAATAGTTGGAACTATAATTGAAGTTATATTATTAGGTATTGGTATAACGGCTTCTATTAAAGTGGATAGCATTAAGAAATCATACGATATACAAACCTATGACCGTATTGTTGCATTTATGAAAGGTAACGACCCAAATGAAATCAAGACTACTAAACTAAGAAATATAGCCACATTTTGGTACAGTTTTATATTAGTTGTAGGTACATTTTTAATAATCGTACTAATAAGTATTTATATTTTTAAATAATAAAAATAGTGAATATTATATTATTGTTTTTCCGAGAGGATCATTACATGTTTTGGTGATGAATTTAAACCATTTGGATAGCTAAAACAAATTAATAACACATCATAAAAAGGAAAGGTTTCTATTACAATACAGAGGAACCTTTCCTTTTATTTACACTAAATAGGTTGGGGTTAATGTACCATTTCCCCCTATAATATACTGAATTATTAACTACAAGGATTGTACAATAGGTTATATCTTAGCTTGTATTTTAGTAATATTCAAACTAATTAAAGAGCTGTTTTCATTTTCTGAAACGTTAAATTCAGTTATAAAATATGATTTATTTTTAGAAAATTTATACTTAACAATATATTTATTGTCAATTTTGAAATATTCATATGAATATAGAGGAGATACTAAACGAGATAGTTTCTCTAAATATCGTTCTTTGACATATCTGTTAATACTTATATAATTTCGACTAATATATAACTTTTTTCTTAATTTGGAGAGTTCCCTAGGGCCTAATAAGTTACAAAAAAGCTGGGAATTTTTTTCATTAATACTGAGAATAAAATTTTCGATGCAATCTTCTATTTTCATAGAATCACCTCTATCTATTTATTAAAAGTTAAACTCTCGACAAAATGGTTTTTAATACCTTAGTTAAATATTGAAATGTAAGTATGTGTCCTAACTAATAAATATTGTGTTACTTCTAATGGTAAATAAAAAGTATTTGTAATGAACATCAATTGGAAATTTTAACACAAATACTAACGTATTAGGGTGGTTGACTGTAAGACATTAATTAATAGCGGCATCGTTGTTGAAAATTGAAAATGAAAGTTGTAGTAATACTTTTAGATAAATTTATCTAGAACTTAAATTAATTAGTAAGTTATTTAAGTTACAGTATCTAGGTTTGAACTTTTTTGCATGTTCTATAAGGATTATTTGTCATTTTAAATGCCTCCTTTGGGATTATTAAAAAATGTAATATTTCACTACTGTATTAGTATTCCCAACAATTATTTTATCAAACATTTAAAAGTGTCTTTAAAATAAGTTTTATTTCAGTTATATTAAAATATTATTAGTATTGTAAGTTGGAATAATAATTAATTTTAATAGCAAACCATGTTTTTGAAGTTTATGAACATGAAGTTAATAACACTATATAATAAATTTCCCCTTGAGGTTTACGTTACGTAAGGGTGTAAAGTGAAATTTGAAAGGAGGTCAATGATGAACTATACAGTAAGTCAATTAGCTGAACTATCAGGAGTAAGTAATAGAACTTTACGTTATTATGATCAAATAGGCTTACTTAAGCCTGCTAGAATTAATGAATCTGGATACCGTATATATGAACAAGAAGAAGTCGATATACTGCAACAAATCGTGTTTTACCGTGAGTTAGAGGTCAGTTTAGATGAAATTAAAGAGATTATCCAACAACCGACATTTAATAGAATGAAAGCTTTAGAAAACCATTATTATAACTTAAAACAACAACGTGAACGCCTCGATAAAATTATTCAAACAGTTGAAAAAACGATTGCTAATCATAAAGGAGAAATTATCATGAAAGATCAAGAAAAATTTGAAGGATTCAAAGAAAAAGTTATTAAAGAAAATGAAACGAAATATGGAAGAGAAATCAGAATGCAATATGGAGATGACCTCATAGATCAAAGCAATAAAAAATTTAAGAATATGACACAGACAGATTACGATGCTTGGAAGAATTTGGAAAAAGAAATTATCGATTTGCTATCTGAAGCGTACAAACAGGTGACCCAGCTTCCGAACCTGCACAATTATTAGCAGCAAAACACAAAGCTTGGCTCATGTATACATGGCCTGAATACTCTAAAGCAGCTCATGCTGGGCTAGCAGAAATGTATGTTAACGATGCTACTTTTACTGACTACTATGATAAACATGTTGAAGGTGGTACACAATTTCTTAAAGATGCTATTTTAGTATTTGTTGGTAAAGTATAAGCATATAAAAATGTTAATTAGGATAAAATATTAAAATGCCGAAGTGTCTGCGAGATATGTCCCAATATCTTCGGCATTGTTTTAGTTTTTTCTACGTTCAGTTATACAGCCGTCTTTTGAACCACAAGAGTTACACTTTCCAGATTTGGACCTTTTAATAAATCTAGTGAGTGTATATACGGTATAGCTAAATATTGCGGAAAAGACAATAACATTAATTAAAATAGTCATAAAAGTACTCCCTCAAATAAATAGATGTACAATTTGATAGAAAATGAACGATAATACATAGGCAGCAATTAGAGGATACGCGACTGCTAGAAAAGTCCATTTAAGTGAATAAGTTTCTTTTCGAATAGTTGCTACGGTTGATAAACACGGTATATATAATAATATAAATATCATAAATGCATATGCAGATAATGGTGTGAATTGCTCTTGGATAATATTGACTAATCCTGACTCATCGGAAGCATAAATAATTGCCATTGAACTAACAATGACTTCTTTTGCAAGGAAGCCAGGAATTAAAGTTGCCCCAGCTTGCCAAGTACCGAACCCTAATGGTGCTATGAAAATGGCAAAGAAGCTACCGATTGCATGCAAAAAGCTTTCGTTAATATCTACATTGAACCCGCTAGGACCAGTGTAATTTAATAACCAAATAACAACAGAGCCACCAAAAATAAATGTACCTGCTTTTTTTACAAACCCTTTAGCTTTTTCCCATGTGCTTCGCCACAATGTCTTGATGGATGGCATGCGGTATGTTGGTAATTCTACTATGAACACAGAGTCATCGTTTTTCAATACAGTCTTAGTCAAAATGATACTCGTAGCCAATGCTACAACGATACCAAGGACATAAAGACTTAATACAATCAAAGCTTGATGTTTTGCGAAGAATACTCCAACAAATAAAGCATAAACCGGAAGCCGTGCAGAACAGGACATAAAAGGCGCAATTAAGATTGTTGTAAGGCGTTCTTTTTCACTTTCGATACTACGTGCAGCCATAATACTAGGCACATTACAGCCAAACCCTATAATCATAGGAATAAATGATTTACCACTTAAGCCAAAGGTTTCCATAATTCTGTCCATGAGTACAGCAATACGTGCCATATACCCAGAGTCTTCTAATAATGAAATAAAGAAGAAAAGTACCATGATTTGAGGTACAAATACTATGACTGCACCTACACCAGCGATAATACCATCAGTGATTAAATCCTGTAGAAACGGCACTAAACTAATGCTTTCCATTACGGATTTAACACTGTCGGTCAGTCTTCCCCCAATAAATTCATCAAGTTGATCTGATATTGGTGTGCCGACCCAAGTAAATGTGATTTGAAATATCAACCACATAATACCGAGGAATATAGGAATACCAAGGAATTTGTGTGTTAATAATTTATCTAAACGTGATGAAAAATATTGTCGTTCTTCATCAGGATATTCGACGACATCAGTCAACAAATTATCTATATAATTGTTTCGTTTTTGTTGGATTACTGCTCGAATATCAATGGATTGAGAAGCGGCTAATTTTTGGCGTAAAGGTTCAATTAGATTAATTAAAGTTTTATCGAGAAGTTCATATATTTTTATGTTATCTAACAAAAATTGTATGGCGATAAAGCGTAATAAGTGCCTGTCGAAATTACTGTGCTTTAGTAGCTGTTCTGATATGTTTTTAATTGTGTTTTCTATAGCTTCACCATAATTGATATGTAATGGGGAATTTCTAGATAAATGTGCGTCATTTAGTGCATCTAATAATTTTTTAGTACCTTTTCCATTTCTAGCGATAATAGGAAGTAAAGGTACTTTTAATTTTTTCATGAGTGCGTCTTGATTAATATGTATGCCCCGTTTTGCAGCAACATCAATCATATTTAACCCTACAATTATTGGTGCACCGAGTTCCATTAATTGTATAGTAAGTTGTAAATTTCGTTTCAATTGGCTAGCATCGATTATATTAACCATGCCAGAAAATTCTTTTTTTAATAAGTAGTCGGTAACCACAGTCTCATCTTTTGAAATAGGAGATAATTCATATATACCCGGTAAATCAATGAGCTCTCCAGCATTAGCTTTAAGACGTCCTACCTTCTTCTCTACAGTAACTCCACTCCAGTTACCCACATATTCGTATGTACCAGTTAAAGCGTTAAATAACGAGGTTTTACCTACATTAGGATTTCCTAAAATACAGAAACTATTAGCCATGAGATTCCTCTAGTAAAATATGACATGCATCACAACCACGAATACTTAAATTTTGACCATTTATTTCTAGAATACAAGGGCCTCTAAATAAGCATTTTTGTTTAATTTTTACATTCGATCCAGGGGCTAAACCTAAAGCGTTAAGACGCTGAATCAAGTATTTATTTTCGATTTCCATACCTTTGATTTTATAATTTTTTTCTAAAATACCAGTCTTTAAATTCAACATATTCATCACTCTTTCATAATAATAATCATTATCAATTATATATTTGTATTTTAAGCAATAGAAGTCGTTAACATATTGTATTTATGAAAACTTTGTTAAACATTTTTGAATAAGGCATATATTATTTGAAGTAGTAAAAAAGATATTATTTAGTAATCCGTAAATAAGTATTTAAATGGGTATAGTATAGTGAGCAAAGATGTTGTAATTAAACAAGTGTAATAATACACTGTAGGAAACAATAATTTTAATAGCTAACTAATTGATATTTGTGAAGATAACGTGATACATAATGATTAAAGTCAGCTAGATTATTTGAAGTCAATCTAATTCTAGAAGCAATGTGATGTTTATAAGCAGTAACGTACTTTAAAATACGCGCATTAAATTAGGAGGGATTCAAATGATTATTCGTGAAAACAAATGCATTAAAGTGAAAAGACTGAATGAAACGCGGTCAAGTGGTATTTCTGTCATGATTGAAGAAGGTGGTTTAGGAGCAGACCAATATTATCAAATAGAAAAGCAAAACGCTAAAACATCCGAAGAGCACTTACATCAATTTGAACATGAAGTTAGCGAAAAAAGTGACATAGAACTAGTTGAACTATTAATCGTTAATGCCCAAGAAAGTACCAACAGAGAATATAGCGAAGCATTAAAAGTGATTAAATTAGAAATATTAAAACGTATGGAATAAATTTAACGTGAAAGTGGTTGGGAATCATATCCCAGCCACTTATTTTTATCTCATGAGTTAATAAGCTTATCTTATTTCTTTAGTACGTTGTAAGTAAACTATTTAATAGGTGGGTTAAGCAAAAATATAAAGTATTAAAACTAATAATATTTATTATTAATTTTAAAATTCAAATAAATATATTGCTTATTTTTAATACTGGGCATAAAATATAAATAATAGTGATAATCATTATCAATAGGAGGGGCCAAATGAAGCAATTATTAAGTTTTATTATTTTAGCAGTACTGCTGCTCTCAGCGTGTAGTAATGAGTCAAAATCTAATGAAGAAAGTACGAAAAGTTATACTTTAGGCAGTGGTAAAAAAGTTGATATTCCAAAACATCCAAAGCGTATTGCAGTTGTGGCTAATACATATGCAGGTGGTATAAAATATTTAGGCGGTAATATTATCGGTGTTACTAAAGATATAGAAAAGAGTAATGTTCTAAAAGATAAATTTAAAAATACTGCAAAATTAAATGAAAACGATGTGGAAAAAGTTGCAAAACTTAAGCCAGATTTAATTATTGTTGATACTACTGACAAAAATATTAAAAAGTATGAAAAAATTGCAGCAACATTACCAATCGAATACGGTAATAAGGATTATTTAGATACGCAAATTGAATTAGGTAAGATACTTGGTAAGGAGAAAGAAGCTAAAGACTGGGTGGAAAAATGGAAAACTCAAACTGCTAAAGATTCTAAAGAAATCAAAGGTCATATAGGAGAAAACGCAACAGTTTCAATTTTTGATGATTTTAGCAAAACCATCTATGCATTTGGCCCAGAGTGGGGGCGTGGTGGAGAAGTGTTATATCAAGCATTTGATTTAAATATGCCTAAACCGTTAGAAAAAGAAGTCAAAAAAGATGGTTGGAAAGAATTATCACAAGAACAACTACCGAAGTACGCTGGCGACTACATTATCACGATGAGTGAAGGTAAAGGTCAAGCAGAATTTGAAAAAACAAATATGTGGCAACAAATTCCTGCTGTTAAAAATAATCATATTGTTAAAGTAAAAGCCGAGACTTATTGGTACAATGATCCGTATTCATTAGCATTTCAAAGAAAGGAACTTAAAAATAATTTAATGAAATAATAAATAAAAAGAAATGGAACAGCAATCATATATTATAAAATGATTGCCGCTCCACTCTATTAACTATTTATCCATTAAATTCTACAGGATTTGGACCAATTCTTTTATCTTGGTTTAAAGCATCAATACGATTGATTTGTGCTTCAGTTAATGCAAAGTCAAAAACATTTATATTTTCTTCAATTCTATGTGGCGTTACAGACTTAGGAATTGTGACAACACCATGTTCAATGTTCCATCTGATTACAATTTGTGCAGGAGATTTTCCAGTTTCATCAGCTATAGCATTTATAGTTTCATCTGTAAGGATTTCAGCATTCATTAAAGGTGACCAAGATTCCATTTGGATAGATGCTGAAGCTAAATATTTTCTTAATGGTTCTTGAGTAAAGTATGGGTGGAATTCTACTTGGTTAATAACTGGTTTAATAGTCGTTTTCGCTTCTAGTAACTCTAATTGTTCAATTGTAAAGTTACTAACACCAATATTTTTAACTTTGCCCTCATTATATAGTGCTTCCATACCTTCCCAAGTTTCTAGCATGAGTGATTCGTTTGTACCTGGCCAGTGAATGAGGTATAGGTCTAAGTAATCTAAGCCAAGATTGTTTAATGATGTTTCATAGCCATCTTTCACGTTATCTTTACCATAGTGATTTAACCATAATTTAGATGTGATAAATAGGTCTTCTCTATTAATACCTGCGGCTTCTATACCTTCTTGTATACCTTGTCCAACCATTTCTTCATTAGCATAAACTAATGCTGCATCAATACTACGATATCCGTTAATGATTGCATGCTTTACTGCATTTTTTGCCGTATCATCATTTTCTACTCTAAAGACGCCTAAGCCAAGTTGTGGCATTGTATTGCCATTATTAAAAGTTATATTTTGCATCATTATGCTCCTTTTCATTAAATAAATTTTAGTAAATTATTAACTATGAACGCTATTTTAAACCTCTTATTAGGAAAATGTAAGTACGCACTTTAAAGTAACCTAGGTAAAATGACTTAAAAATAATAATTCTTTTTTAAAATGGCATGTACAATAGTTTCAAAAATCATTATACTTAAAAACATGTTTGTTTTAAAAAAAGCTAGGAGATATAAAAATGAATCTGATACATAGAATACTACGTAAAGAAGATGTATCGCGCTACCAAAATAAAGATGCGCACTTAGAACGTACACTTCGCGTTAAGGACTTTTTAGCATTAGGTGTTGGGACAATCGTTTCAACTGCTATTTTTACATTGCCAGGGGTTGTGGCTGCGGATCATACGGGACCTTCCGTCAGTCTATCCTTTTTAGTTGCAGCAATTGTAGCAGCTATGGTTGCATTTGTATATGCTGAAATGGCGACAGTAATGCCGTTTGCAGGCTCTGCATATACTTGGATTAGTATATTATTTGGAGAGTTTTTTGGTTGGATTGTTGGTTGGGCATTAATCGCTGAATATTTAATTGCAGTTTCCTTTGTAGCCTCTGGTTTTTCTGCAAATTTAAGAGGGCTGTTAGACCCCTTCCATATTTCGTTACCTAACTCACTTTCTAATTCATTAGGTACTGATGGTGGGGTAATAGACTTGATAGCTGCAATTGTAGTTGTTATCACTGCTTTATTATTGTCTAGAGGTACTTCAGAAACAGCACGAGTACAGAATATATTAGTCGTGTTAAAAGTACTAGCAATTTTCCTATTTATAATAGTAGGTTTGTCGGTAATAGATATTGGACATTATGTACCATTTATTCCTGAATATAAAGAAACAGCCGCAGGTGCTTTTGGGGGCTGGCAGGGCATTTATGCAGGTAGCTCTGTTATATTTGTTGCTTACATTGGTTTTGATTCTATCGCTGCCAATTCTGGTGAAGCTATTAATCCGCAAAAGACGATGCCTAGAGGAATTTTAGGATCATTACTAATTGCCGTGACGTTATTTGTCGTTGTTGCGTTAGTGTTAGTTGGTATGTTTGATTACAGTGAATATAAAAACAATGCTGAACCAGTTGGATGGGCATTACGTACAAGCGGTCATGGTACGATTGCAATTATTGTACAAGCTATTTCTGTCATTGGTATGTTTACTGCATTAATTGGAATGATGCTAGCTGGTTCACGCTTACTTTACTCATTTGGTAGAGATGGCATCCTTCCATCTTGGTTAGGTAAATTGAATAATAAAAACTTACCAAATCGCGCTTTAGTCGTATTATCTATCGTTGCAGTAATTGTTGGATCTGTATTCCCGTTTGGGTTCTTAGCTCAACTAATTACAGCAGGCACATTAGTAGCCTTTATGTTTGTAACAGTGGGTATTTTCGCTTTACGTAAAAGAGAAGGTAAAGATTTGCCATTACCAGCATTTAAATTACCGTTGTATCCTGTTATGCCAATACTTGTGTTTATTTGTGTATTTGCAGTATTTTGGGGATTAAGTGGACAAGCTAAATTCTATACATTGATTTGGTTTGTCATTGGTATAGTATACTACCTGTTCTATATCATTAAGACGAATGGTCAACAAAAATAGTTAGATGTAAATGTTAAAATATAATACTAAAATATATTTCAAACTGCCATTCAAATCATTGATTTGAATGGCAGTTTTTGCATAATAAATCCCTCACTACTAGCTGATAGTGAGGGGTAGTCTATAAGTAAATACTTTTATTAAGCAATAAATATAATGCAAAAAATACTCGAATATATATTATAATCATCTAATTCCATTTCTTAATAACTTAATAACTGAAATTATCATATATTGATGTAAAAAGAATAAAAAAATAAAACTGAAACTTATGATTTATTTATTTAACACTAATATTCAGTATAAATATATTTGACAAATAAACACATTTAATGTAATTTTGCATATAGTAATCGATTACTATGTGTTTCTAGGGGGGTATAATATGATAAAAGGAGAATGTATTCATCAACAAATATTAAAAGAATTGGCGAAAGGTGGGCATGGTAATAAAATATTGATTGCTGATGGTAATTATCCTATAATGACAAACACTAATGAAAATGCGGAAAAAATATATTTAGGATTTGCACCTAACTTACCTTTGGTCACAGATGTGTTAAAATCTATATTAACTGTAATAAATATAGAAAAATTTGAAGTTATGAAACCAATTGAAGGAAAAACGCCTGAAATTTTCACTGAGTTTAACAAAATATTAAAAGATAAGTCATTTGCAACTTATAGTCGACAACAATTTTATGAGCTGGCTAATGAAGAAGATGTTACTTTAGTTATTAACACTGGAGACACAAGAACTTATTCAAATATCATGCTGACAACGGGTGTTATTTCATAATTATTAAATTAGCAGTTGAAATATTATTAAGTGGTGATTATTAATGAATCAGAAGAACAAAACAAATAATGTAACTATGAAAGATATTGCATTATATACTGGATTTTCTACAGCAACAGTTTCAAGAGTCCTCAATAATAATTATCCAGTAAGTTCTGAAGCAAGGGATCAAATATTAAATGCTTTTGAACAATTAAATTATGAACCCAATTTGGTAGCTAAAAGTTTGAGGTCAAACAAGTCTAATTTAGTAGCTATTATTGTAGCTGATATTGAAAATCCATATTATATGACTATAGCAAAACAGATTGACAAATATTTATTTAAAAAAGGCTATAATTTGATAACCTGTAGTACTGACGAATCAATTGAAAAAGAAGAAGAAATTATTCGCATGTTATTAAGTAAAAATATTGATGCCATTGCTATATCTCCTTGTGACAGTAAAAATACTAATTTAAAAGAGATACAAAATAGAAATATTCCTATAATTTTAATTGATAGAAAATTAGATGATTATCAACAATTACCTTATATAGGTACTGATAATTTCAAAGAGTCTTATGAACTGACTAAAAAATTGATATCCAAAGGACATGAAAAGCTTGGTATTGTAACTGGAAGTCTAAATACAAGTACTGGCATTGAACGTTTAAATGGTTTCCAGGCAGCACTTTCTGAGTACGGACTAGCATTTCAAGAAGAATGGATGTTTAATGGTCAATTTAAGGAAGATATTACATTTGATCTCATTAATGAATATTTGTATAAAGGGTTAGCATTACCAACTGGAATAGTTATTTGCAATAATGTTATGACTAAAGGAGCGCTTAGCGTATTTGATAAGTATCAAATTAAGATTCCCCAAGATCTTTCAATTGTGTCTTACGGGTCTTTAGCCAATAATAATTTATTTAAAGTTAAGATTACTTCGCTAGAACAAGACTTATTATCTATGGGAGAAGCAATAGCTATTAGCTTATTGAGTAAGTTAGAAGGTCAATATAAGGGGCAAGTTGAGATAAAAAGTAGTAAAATTATTGAGGGGAATTCAATTAAGCAATTAAAAGGATAAAAAAATATAGTTTTTAAAACTATATTTTTTTACAATAAATGAAAGCGCTTACCCTAATTGTACCTATATAGTAATCGATTACTATATAGGTACAATGATTATTCTAACTGATCATAATTAATTTTTTTGTTCAATAGTAATCGATTACTATTGACGGATAAAACCAAGGAGGAAATTTTATGAGATCAATTAAAATGCTAGAAGAGGTATTTAATTCAGAAATAAATACAATCAACGATGTCAAAAATAGTATTAATAATAGTTATGAACAATGTGTCACTGAAATTTTAAATTGCAAAGGACGTATTATATTTCTTGGCGTTGGAAAGTCAGGACATATTTGTAAAAAAATAGCTGCAACTTTCGCTAGTACTGGAACGCCATCATTTTTTGTTCATTCAACTGAAGCTGTTCATGGCGATTTAGGAATGATATGTGAGGAAGACATTGTTTTTGCAATATCCCATAGTGTAGAAACAGAAGAAGTATTAAACGTTTTACCGTCTATAAACGCTATCGGTGCAAAGATATTTGCTATCACAAAGTCAAAAAAATCCACTTTAGGTAGAAATGCTTCTATTGTTATAGAAATTCCAATAAAAAAAGAAGCCGATAAGTATAATTTAGCTCCAACAAATAGTTCAACAGCAACTTTAGTCATAGGAGATGCAATTGCATTAACAGTATCGCAAATGAAGGGATTTTCAAAACAATCTTTTGGAAAATATCACCCTGGTGGTGCTCTAGGAAAAGAATTACAAAAAGATGGAGTTATAAAATAAAAGGTGGGTTTAACAATGAAAAAAATATTAGTAATAGGAAGTTTAATGACAGATTTTGTGTTTAGGACTTCAAAAATGCCAAGCACGGGTGAAACTTTTATTGGAGAACAATACGAAAAATATACTGGCGGTAAAGGTGCAAACCAAGCTGTAGCAGCTGCAAGACTCGGTGGTGAAGTGAGTATGATAGGAAAGTTAGGGGATGATGAATTTGCAAAAGAACATATTGAAAGTTTAAAAAAAGAAAAGATAGCACATAAATCTGTATTGCTTGATGAAACATCTAGAACGGGTGTTGGTAATGTAACCATTGATAATGAAGGTAATAATAAAATTATCGTTGTTCCAGGGGCGAATTTAGAATTAAAGATAGTAGATATTATAAATCATAAAAAATTAATTAAAGAAGCAGATATTATCGTGCTTCAGTTAGAAGTACCCATGGATGTTGTCTACCAATGTATAGATATAGCATATGATTACAATAAAACTATCATAGTCAATCCTGCGCCTGCTCAAGATTTTGATCATAATAAAGCAAAAAAGGTTGATTATTTTATACCGAATGAAGTAGAAAGTGGATTATTGACTGGTAAAACGATTAATAATATTGAGGATGCAAAGGAATCGGCTGAGATTTTGTTAAGTGTTGGTTATAAAAATGTCATTGTTACACTGGGAGGCGACGGGGCAATTTTTGTGAATAAAAAAGAATTCAAATACTTTGACTCACTTAACGTTAGCCCTATAGATACAACTGCTGCAGGAGATTCTTTTATAGGAACTTTAGCATATGGGTTATCTAAGAACTGGGATATTGATCAAATTATTGAATCAGCGATTAAAGCATCTGGGTGTACAGTAACGAAATTAGGTTCACAGCCTTCATTACCTACATGGAGAGACATTGAAAATGTAAAAGAAATTGTAAAATAATTAGGGGTGTTTTAAATGTCGAAAGATACAGTAGAAACAAAGCGTGATGGGTTTTTAAATAAAATGCCAATACTGCAGTATATTTTAGTAACTTTGCTATTTCCACTATGGGGCGCAGCTGCTAGCTTAAATGATGTTTTAATAGCTCAATTTAAAACGATATTTGATTTGAGTAATTTTGCTTCAGCGTTTGTTCAAAGTGCATTTTATGGAGGGTACTTTATATTTGCCTTACCTGCAGCATTATTAGTCAAAAAAACAAGTTATCGTTTGACGATTGTAACTGGCTTACTTTTGTATATTATAGGTTGTGCGTTATTTTTTCCAGCCTCTCACATGGCAACTTATGGTATGTTTTTAGCAGCTTTATTTATCATAGCGATTGGATTAAGTTGTTTAGAAACTTCTGCAAATACTTATAGTTTATTATTAGGACCAAAAGAGAAGGCGACGCAAAGAATTAATTTAAGTCAGACTTTTTATCCGATTGGTGCAATGATTGGTGCAGTACTAGGTAAATATTTTATTTTTACTAACGGGGGTAGCTTAGAAAAACAAATGTCAGTCATGAATAGCAAAGAAGCTACTCAATTTGGGCTTGAAATGTTACAACGTACGATGACACCTTATATCATTTTAATTGTTGTGTTAATAGCCGTAATGATACTTTTTATAGTAATTAAATTCCCTGAATGTAAGCCTGAAGAAGTAGAAAATGAATCAGATAGCAATATTGGTTTTAAAGAAGCAATTCAGCACTTATCAAAAAATAAAGGCTTTAGAAAAGGGGTTTTAACCCAATTTATTTATATGGGTCTACAAACAACGGTTTGGTCATTCACTTTAAGATTAGCTCTTGATGTAAACCCTCATATTAATGAAAGATTTGCTACTAATTTTGTAATATTTAGCTTTATTGCATTTTTCATAGGAAGGTTTATAGCTACTTCATTATTATCAAAATTTGATGCAAATAAAATATTGATGATTTATTCAGCTATAGGGGTTATTGTTTTATTATATGCCTCTCTTATTCCTAACACTTCGGCTATATATGCAGCAGTTTTTGTAAGTGTTTTATTTGGTCCTTGTTGGCCAACCATTTATGGCAAGACTATCGAAAAAGTTACTAATTCTAAATACATTGAATTTGCCGGAGCTATTCTTATTATGTCAATCATAGGTGGGGCTGTAATGCCAGTAATTCAAGGACTAGCAGCTGATATATTTGGATCTATGCAATTATCATTTATAGTGCCAATGTTGTGTTTTGCATATATTGCAATTTATTTTTATAGTGAAAAAAACAAATAATATTGAATCTTAACACTAAAAGTATACATTCGTCATTGTTGAAATTGTTTTAATAATTATAAATGATATGAAAATATTATTTCAATCACTAAACATATCAAGTATTATAATTATCTTTCTATAATAAAAGACACCTAAAAACTTAGGTGTCTTAGTTATTTCGAAATATAGATTATGTTATTCATCGAGTGCTCTCTTTTTTAATAATAGTTATGGCTATATATAGTACGTTTAAGTCTTTTAGTTTCAAACAAATTCCTTATTGGAAATGGATTAAATCAAGCATTTATAATCAAATTTAGTGTCGGTTATGAAATTCTTTAAGTTTTTCATACTTAAAACAAAACTTAACCTTTATACAATTATTGTTTCAATCTTGAGTCTAAAAAGTTTTTAATTAAAAATGCACTTGTTGTAAGCTCTTCTTCTAATGGGAAATGACCCGTGTTAAATAAATGAACTTCACAGTCCTCAATGTCTCTAAGAAAACCTAATGCACCTTCAGGCCCAAAAAACATATCATTTTTACCCCAAGCTACTAATGTAGATGGTTGGTAAGTTCTAAAATAATTTTGCCACTTTGGATATAATTTCAAATTATTTCTGTAGTCATAATATAGGCTGATTTGTATTTCTTGATTTCCTTCTTTATCTAAATTTTTTTGATCCATATTCCACCCATCAGGACTTATAGTATCAGGGTTTCTTGTACCATCAATGTATTGATATTTGGTGAAATCAGCTGTTAATAATTTTCTTAATTTTTCTTTGTTTTCATTTGATGGATTTTCCCAATACTCTCTAACTGGGTCCCAAGCAGATAATAATCCTTCTTCGTATGCATTGCCATTTTGACTAATAATTGCTTGTATTTTATTTGGTTTCTTAGTAGCTAATCTAAATCCTATTGGTGCGCCGTAATCATGAACATATATACTAAATTTTTCTATAGATAGCATTTCTATAAATTCATTTATAATATTTGCAATGTTGTCAAATGTATAATCAAAGGCATTTATATTTGGGTGGTCACTATTTCCAAATCCTGGATAGTCTGGTGCAACTAGGTGATAATCATCTTCTAATTTTTCTATTAAACTTTTATACATATGTGATGAAGAAGGGAAGCCGTGTAATAATAAAATAGTCGGGTCTTTTGGATTACCAGCCTCTCTATAAAATATATTGATATCTTGCACAGTTACTTTTTGATAAAACGTAGTCATTTTAATTCCTCCTATCGTATAACCTTTTAAAAAGTTTTTACAGGTTATATGATACGCGTAGATAACTAACTTGTAAAATGATAATTTAAAGGTTAGTATGTAAGTGGGGTGATAGCATGGATAAAAAAATATTAACTATTGGTGGAAGACCCTGGATTAATCTAGTTAATACGACATTTATTAAAGATAATAAAAATATTGATTTATTGACTAGTAAACCAGATATATTAAATTGGTTAATAGAGAATAATATGGTTAATCAAAATATAAATGAAAATGTTATAAAAGATGAATTAGTTATTTTGCTAAAAGAATTGCGAATGCTATCTAAAGAAGTATTAAATAGTATCCAAAGTGAAGGGGAACTTTCGAAGAGTATTAAAAATAAAATAAAGAAATATATAAATGACACAAATATTACTGTTGATTTTTTAGATAATGATAAAAATATAGATTTAGCTTATATAGGTAAAACTATAAAAGATAATATAACCTATATTATTATTAATGATTTAGTTGATACTTTGAAACGTTATGATACTAAAAGAATTAGGCAGTGTTATCATGAAAATTGCATATGTTATTTTCTTGATATATCAAAAGCTGGAAAACGAAAATGGTGCGATATGGAAACGTGTGGAAATAGGAAAAAAGCAAGCAACCATTATCTAAAATATAAACATTAAATTAATCCATTTATAGTGATTGTTGTTGCTTTAACATCGATAATTCAAATTTTACTATTCATATTTACGTATGTTTTGTTATACTTCGCTGCAACTTTAATTCAATTAATCTTTCCATTTATATATAAGCATTATTGTTATTCACTTAATTGGAATGATTATATCGTAGTAGCCTCTATTTAAAAATCTATCTTATAAAGAAGGCTCTGGGACATAAAGTTCTTGGACAAGTGAAAAAAGACAATTTCTACTGAAGTAATATAGAGATTGTCTTTTTCATTATTGTTTAGTTTAGTAGTGTTTATTAAATTATACGTAAGGGCATTAATTTTTTGAGTATTATAATGTTGGATTATATGTGGATGAGACGTATTTTGGCAAGACTCTTGAGGGAACAGGACAAGCTGAAGACTACAGGCTGAAGCTGTCCCCTAAGAAAGCGAGCCAACAATACGGAGTATTGAATAAAAAAGAAGCACTCAGATGAATTGAATTAAATCATCTGAGTGCTATTTTTCTGGGATTGATGTCCCAATCACGAGTAAATACGAGCTTGATTACAATTTTCATTTTTTAAAAGGACTAATTCATTTTCATATGGATTAGTCCTTTAAATATTTTGCTTGTGATTCTTATTTTCTTCTATAAACATTCCTTTTGTCATAGTACTACCCACAAAACTCACTTTTATTACACTTTGAATAGCTTCCCATTGTTTTTGATTTTTTTAACATCATATAAAAATATATTTTTTATTGATTGACAAATATATATAAAATGATTTATAACTGATTTTTATGTTATTATCATGATTGTCATTGATATTTCAATTTTTAAAATATAATTAAAAGGAGTGTTAGTTTGGATAATAAGCATTACATTATTACTGGGGGAACCAGTGGTTTAGGTTACTCTATCGTAAAAGCATTGCTTAATAAAGGTTGTAAAGTTACTATCTTATCGCGAGATTTGTATAAATTTAATCAAATTGAATTATTTAAAAATAACAAGAGTGTTCAGGTTATAGAATGTGACTTATTAAATATTGAAGATTTAACATTGTTGGAGAGTAAATTAAGCAATGATATAGACGGTTTTATTCATTGTGCAGGTTTGAGTTATATAGTAAATATGTCTTCCATCTCTATAGAGCAAATGAATGAAATTTATAAAATTAATACAATTAATTTTTCTATTTTATTGAATGTTTTACGAAAATTTTTTGTTGAAGAACCAACAATTGTAGGGATTTCCAGCTTTGCTTCATTAATAACAGATAAAGGTACTGGTCATTATGGCGCTTCTAAAGCGGCATTTTCTCAAATATTAAATACTTTAAGAATGGAAGAGCCAAAGTACCATGTTCTTGTAGTAAATCCAGGACCAATAGATACTCCTTTTTTAAAGAAAGCAGATCTGCATGGACTATATAAAAACATGAATAAAACATTTGTATTAAATTCTGATAAATTAGCACAAACTATAGTAAAAGGTATTCAAAAGCAAAAAGAAGAAATAAACAAGCCTCAACTTGTTCATTACCTTTTAAAAATATATCAAATATCACCATTATATTTGAAGAAAAAATTACACAAATACTTAGCTTAAAAAGAAATAAGTAACACAGCCTGAGATATAGTAATCCAAAGTAAATAAAACCTGCCACTTTTTAGTTACTGAAAAGTATTTATGTTTCAGAATCTATTAGTATAAATACTTTTCTGTTTTATTGAACTATACTTATTTAAATATATAATTGTAGTAAAAATTACAAAGAATATCATCATAAAATAATGTGCAAATGTATGTAATTACATGTTATATACATTGATTAAAATTATGGAGGTAAAATTAGTGAGAGAGTTTATATTATCTGAAGCACAACGTGAAATTATTCAGTTAGAAGAATATTATGAAAACACTAGTATTAATAATATAGCAGCAATGGTTACTATTAAAGATAATGTTAAAATAGAAGAAATTGATAAATCACTAAACAATTTAATAAAAAGACATGAGAGTTATAGGATTAAAGTTAGAAAATTGAACTCTGAATATAAACAATATATTGATGAATATAAAAGAAAAGACTTTGAGTATATTGATTTTTATAATAATAAAAAGGGTTATGATGAATGGATTACTACACAGATAAAATCAAATATATTTGCCCTCAATAGCGAACTATTTAAATTTGTAATTTTAACACAGCCTAGTGGAGATATTGGAATATTATTGTTGCAACATCATTTTATTTCAGATGGCTGGAGCATGACTATAGCTGGTAATACATTATGTGAATCATTAATTTACGGAAAAAAAGAAGCGAATTTTGAATATACGTATTTAGATCACGTGGAAGAAGAAATAAATTATAAAAATTCATCTAGATTTGAAAAAGATAAACAATTTTGGCTTGAAAAAGTAGAAAATTTAGAAAATAACGAGTTGTTTGAAAATAAAAGGACTAACAGTGCCCAAGGGCATAGGCTAAATTATAGACTTTCAGACATATACACACATAAAATTATGGAATTTTGTAAAAGTAATCAATTAAGTATTAGCAATTTATTTTCTGCTGCTATGCTAATTCTAAAGTATAAAAAAAATTCAGTAAATAAGAATTCAATTGGATTAATATTACACAATAGAAATACGCAATTTGAAAAGCAAGTGACAGGAGTCTATTCAAGAGTATTACCTATAATAGTGGAAATAGATAAAAAATTATCTATTAATGAATTTTTGAAGTTAATGAAAAAAGAAACATTCAAGTTGTTGAAACATAGAAAATATCCAAATAGTTATATAGTGGAACATAGCAAAAATGTAAAAGGTTTATTAGATTTTGTAGTATCATTTCAAAACACTCAACATAACCCAGATTTTATTAAAAAGGGATACTCAGAAGAATGGTTAGACCCGGGTACAACAAATGTCCCATTAGGTCTAAACATAAGTAATAGAGATGGTGAAGACACCCTTGAAATAGATTATGAGTACCAGCTGGACCTGGTCAGCGAAAATGAAGTTGTAAATTTACACTCGAATATTATAAAAATTTTAAATGTAATTCTAGAAAATCCAGAACAAAAAATTAGTGAAATTGAGACTCTTACAGATGAAGAAAAAACGCTTATTTTACAGGACTTTAATGATACACAAGTAAGTATGGATAACACGAAAACCTTTGTGGAAGTTTTTGAAAACCAAGTAAAAAAAACACCAAATAACAAGGCAGTTACTTACGAAGGTGAAAGCCTTACTTATCAAACATTAAACGCTAAAGCAAATCAAGTCGCGCATCAATTACGACGCAATGGCGTTAAACCAAATAGCTTAGTAGGTGTAATGACAAATCGTAATTTGGAAATGATAGTTGGGATATATGGTGTTTTAAAAGCAGGTGGCGCCTATGTCCCAATTGATCCAGAATATCCGAGTGAGCGTATCAATTATATTTTAAGTGATAGTAAGCCTAATACACTATTAACAGATAGAGCTTTAGGCGCTTCTATTGAATTTAATCAATCGGTTATAAATTTAATGGAAGACAAAAGCACATCAATACAACCGACAAAGAATTTATCGCATGTCACAAGTATATCTGACGTGATGTGTATTATTTATACTTCTGGCACTACAGGTAAACCTAAAGGTGTTAAGATAACTTCTAAAGGTGTTATGAATAATCTTAATAGAAGGATTAAGAGATTTGATATTAGTAGTAAAGATAACATATTATTTAAAATGCCATTTACATTTGACCCGTCAATTTGGGAATTATTTGGATGGGCTATGGTTGGTGCACAAGCCACATTGTTACCTTCGGGTAAAGAAGGTAACTCAGAAGTAATCACATCATTAATTCACACATCTAAAGTATCGATAGTTGTCTTTGTACCTTCTATGTTTAATCCATTTATTCATTATATTCAGTTAACTAAACAAGCGAACTTACTTTCTAGCTTAAGGTATGTCTTAGTTGGAGGCGAAGCAGTGAAGCCAGAGTTAGTTAATCAATTTAATAAATGGATTGGTAAGGTGAATAATACACAATTAATCAACGTTTATGGTCCTACTGAAACTACTATTGATGTGACGAACTTTAGTTTTGAAAATAATGTTATCTATGAAACTATACCTATTGGTCAACCTATTGCGAATACGCAAGCGTATATTATGGATGAAGATAATAATCTCATGGGTATTGGTACTCAAGGAGAGCTTTGTATCGGAGGAGCAGGTGTGACTGATGGTTATTTAAACCGCCCTCAATTAACAAAAGAAAGATTTATTGATAACCCGTTTGGTAAAGGAAAATTATACCGTACAGGTGATTTAGCGAAATGGCAAGAAGATGGCAATATTATATGTTTAGGGCGTATCGATGATCAAGTAAAAATACGTGGTTATCGCATTGAACTTGGTGAAATAGAAAGTGCTTTACGTAAAAATGAAAAAATCAAAGATGTCGCTGTCATTGCTAAATCAATGGGAGAAGGAAATATAGCGCTTTGTGCTTACCTAGTCTCAGAAGAGCAACTAAACTATGAAAATATAAAAAGAGATTTAAGTGAAAGCTTGCCAAATTATATGATTCCAACATATATAACTCAAATTGAAAAAATACCAGTTACAGATAATGGTAAATTAAATAAAAGGCAGCTACCTGAAATTAAGATTGAAAGCAAAGTATATGTTGCACCTAAAGATGATACAGAAGTAATGCTTACCCAAATATTTGAGAAGATATTAGGTATTGAAAAGGTTGGAATGAATGATAATTTCTTTGAAATAGGTGGACATTCACTTAATGCTTTGGGAATTATAAATGAAATAGAATATAGAAGCGGCGTTCGTATACCAGTCACAGTTTTTTTTGAAAAACCAATAGTTACACAATTGGCTAAAATTATAAAGGAAAGTAATGAATACAAGAATATACGAAATATACCAAAAGCTGAAGATAAACTATTTTATTCTATATCTCCGATTCAACAGCATATATATACACTGAATACAATTGCTGGCAAACAAACCACATCATATAATATGCCTGGAGCATTTAAAATAAAAGGTGATTTAGATATTCAACGCATACAGTATGCCTTTCAAACTTTAGTTAATCGGCATGAGGTATTAAGAACTCGTTTTGACAGAATTAATGGAGAAACTGTTCAGATAATCGAAGATGATACACAAATTAGTGTAGACTATGAAGAAAAATCAAAAATTGATTATGATAGTCTTTTACAAGACTTTGTAAAACCGTTTAATTTAAAGGTGGCGCCGTTGTTAAGAGTTAAAATAGTGAAATATGATGAACAGCGTTATATATTATTATTTGATATCCATCATATCATTTCAGATGGAGTCACTATCTATCATATCATTAATGAATTTTCAAAATTATATCGAGGTCATAACATAGAAAACACGAAGTTACAGTATAAAGATTATAGCGAGTGGATTAATAATTATGATTTAACCGACCAACGCAAATTTTGGTTATCACAGTTTGAAGATAAATTACCTATTTTAGATTTACCTTTAGACTATCCAAGACCCAAACAACAAACTTTTGAGGGCAAAACAATTACTGTAAACTTGTCTGATGAAATGAAAAAAGCAATGGATAAACTTGCACAAACAACTGGCAGTACTGACTATACAATATTATTAACATCGCTAATGATATTGATGAGTAAGTATACTAATCAAGAAGATATAGTAATCGGTAGTCCTTTTTCAGGACGTACCTTTAAGGATACGGAAGAGGTGGCGGGTCCGTTTTTTAATAGGCTTGCTTTACGTGGTTATCCAAAAAAAAATAAATCAATAAATCAATTATTAACAGAAATTACTGATTTATCGTTAAAAGCTTTAGATAACCAAGATTATCCTATTGAACAATTAAAAGAAGAAATTATAGAAAAATATAATTTAACTCGTAACACATTACATGATGTAACATTTTCATTTCAAAATATAAATAATCAATTATTGAACATAGATGGTTGGGAAATTGAACGTAAAGAAACTTTCGATACAAACGTTAAATTTGATTTACACATGATAATCGAAGGTGATGAAGTTTACAAAGTGTCTTTAAAATATGCAAGTGAGTTATTTTCTTCATCAACAATCAAACGTATGTTGGATAATTTTATAAATATATTAGATAATGTTATAAAGTATCCAGAACAAAAAATAAGTGAAATAGAGTAAAGGATTAACTAAATAGAACACGTTAGAATTGTGTTTTATATCAATTCTTAAGTAAGTTAAAATGATAAAAGTCCGAGACATAAATTTATGTCTCGGACTTTCTATTTTTATGTTTTTGAATAAAGAACCTCTTTATTGTTGTAAAACTAAATTCGATTTCATTGTCAAACATTTCCTGAAAGCGCTGTTTAATCTTAAATATTTCTGTGATTAATGAGGTAGTTGGACGAAGTTCATTTGATGATTTTGAAGGGTAAATTTTCACATATCACTGTTAACATTTCATTTTACAATAAAAAATGTTTATATTTCTAATATTGTATAAAAATAATTACAAAACCTAAAAATCAATAATTAAAATACGTGTTTTTGTTTAAAATATTAATATTATAACTTTAATTAATATGTTATCATCTAAATATGACTGGTAATAATAATTTATTTGAGAAGATATTAAAAAATACATAAGTTTGTTTTTTGATATTATTTCATTGTACAGGCAGAAATATTATTTTATGACTTCTTGACTATCGATTAAGCATAAAGTGAAGTCATTTAAGTATTATTAAAATACTTTTTAAACAATAACTCGAATGGAAGGATGACATGTAATGAGCAATAACGTTTTAGATATTAGTTCTTTAGAATTAGACCATGTACTTGCAGGAGAAACCGAGATATATATTGTTCCAATCGTTGCACCAGTATTGAGAAAAGGAGATTCTAAAGGGAATGCTGTTGATTCTTTTAAACAAATCTTAGGGTCCTCAAAAATTGTACAATCATTTGATGTGACGATAGATCATAATGATGAAAATGAGCCATTCAAAATATTCGAAGATCGAGAATACTGTATTACAGACTTAACTTCTTTACATAATATTCAAGAGGTTAAACGTCCTGACTGTAATTTTGGTTTAAGACTTTATATGCCTCATAAAAATGAGTCCAAATTGAAAGTTATAAACAATGATATTTTAAAAGAAATCAATATTACTGGCTATGATATTTCTGATTTAAGTAAAGGATTAAACTTTGAAACATTACAACCACTGAAAGACGCGATTATAGAACAAATTAAAAATAAAAACGGAGCTAAGAAAAAATTGTTTAATGAGAAAAAGAATAAACAAGTTATATCTATAAATAAAAACGGAAATTCTTCAGACATACAGTTTTTAAAGAGTAATCTATATCACACACTGGATTCACTTATAGATAAAATATATTTAGATGACGAAAATTTAGAATTTAGAAGTATTGTCGATGACAAAGGTTATAATGAAAACATATTACCTACCTACCGAAAACTTGAACAATTAACAGAAGACGACTTTAATAAAGCAAAAAATGATAAATTAGCAGTTTTAGAAAAAAAGAGAGAAGATATTATAAACAGCATATTCAATCAGCTTGTTAATGATTTGTGGAGCAAAAGCATTGAAGCAGATAAAATGCGTAATTATAAATCTAATGATTCTCAATATCATAAAACATACACACAAATTGAAAGTAAATTACAAGAAGATTTAGGAGTTATTCCAAAAAAAGTTGAAGAGCAAACTAAAAAATTAGAAAAAGAATTTGAAACAAGTAAAAACGAGCGTAGCGAAAAGGCACGCAGAGACATGGAAGAAAGAATAGAAAGAGAAGAAAGACCGATTTTAACAAATCGTATTCGTGAATATGAGAAGACATTATCAGATAAAGCAAAAAATGCTTATAATAATCAAATTAAAGTACTAGATGCCAATGTAAAAAATGACTATGATTTGTATATTACTAAAATTGTCGATGACATCGTTCAACATCATCAAGAGACTATAGCTACTAAAAAGTCGGAACTTCAAAATATTATGGAAAAAGATGTGGAAACATTAGTCCAAAAAAGAAGTGAAGATGTCGACAAACTTAGAGGAGAAATTAGTAAGTTAGAACAAGATTTAATTCATAATGAAGCAACATTTAATGAACGTTTAGATTTAGCAGTGAATCAAAAAGTAACTGATTATGAATTAAAAGATTCACAAATGACAGATGAAATTAATTGGTTAAGAGTAGAATTAGAGAAATCAAAAAGAGAAAGCGCAGATAAAGATGAATCGATTCGTTCTAAAGAAATGGAACTTCAAAATAATAGAAGTCATCTAGATCGATTAAATCAACAACTAGAACAAAGTAATCAAACAAGTTTAAGTATCTCAGCGCGTGCTATGGAAATTAAACAACAGGCTCTAAGTTTTTCAAATAATGATTCAAATCAATCAAATTTCAGTAACGTGGCTGGACCGCAGAACATCGATGTCGGCACCTTATTAGATGATGATGCTGAAAAAGCAAAACGCTATGAACGAAGAAAAAAACCAACGTTCTTTACTTGGTTAGGTGGACTCTTTTTATGTGCCGTGCTAGGTTCAGGTACTTTATTTGGTAGTCATGTAGCCAACAGCCAAGAAAAGCAAGATAATAATACAGAGACGCAAACTCAAGTTCAAAATTCACAAAAAACAGAATTATCAAAAAAATGATGCTGTTTAGAAGCACCTATTGTTAACAAAATAGCAGTCTCAATGGATAAGTGAGCGCTAGCTTAATAACACGGATCAATATTAAACAATACGGGAGTGGAAACAATGAACCAACAAAAACTAGAAGAATTGAACCGGCTGGCAAAGGGCACAGTAAAAGAGAAAAAAATTGCACTTACATTTGGTTATCAACCAATCATCGAAGCATTAAAAAAGGATGACAATAAAGAAGTTTCAGATTTTGCACAAACGATGGATGCAAACAGAGATTTGAAATTATACAAAAATAACCTCTACTATAGACGTTCCAAAGAACAATTTCAAAAAGATTTGAAACAAGCAACGCAATATATGTATGCTACACTAATATTAATCGGTATCGCTATAGTATCTATACTTATTGCGGTGATTATCTTTTTTGTTAATCCAACTGCGAATGTGTCATTATTTATCACAATTACAGTGTTAGCGATATTAGGGTCACTTGTCACGGTGTTACTTTCCAAGCGAATTGGGGTTTCCTATAATAATAGTAAGCAATCATTGGCAAGGTCCAAATATTTACTCAATATTTCACAGTCTAATTCACAATCACTACAAGCACAAATCAATAATAATGAATAAGACCGATTTAAAATTTAGAAAGATATAAGTTTGTTTTCAACGCTACACTTAGAATTACTGACGAGTACTAGCTACAATGATTTGTCTAGCTATTTAAATTAATTTAATCAAAAGATGTTAGAAATTTACTAATAAGAAAAGATCCGAGACATCGATAAATGTCTCGGATCTTTTAATTATATAGGTAATAGATTCTGGAATGAAAAGGTAAAGTGACATTACCTATATTTATTAAATAATACTACTCTAAATGTTTCTATAGTTAGATACACCTTATTAAAAAATTACCCGTTTTTATCATAATTTTCGTTTAATATAACCACCATCAAATTTAAAAAGTGATTTCCTGTTATACAGCAAGCTTTAAACCCAATATTTCACTAACTTCTATTTCTACTATTGCCAGCTTATAAAATTTAATTGCCTGTATTCTGTATTCTATTTGCAATTAAATCTCCGAGGTATTGCGATGCTTTACCATTCTCAATTGAACAGAAACGATTATAAAATTGATTGATTTTTGGCTGATACTGTTGCTCAATTTGTTGAACGTTTTCCAATCCTTCAATTAAATCTTCTGTATTTGTATAAATAGGGCCTGGTAAGTCATTCAGATAATCAAAGTAAAAACCTCTCAAGTCAGTACTGTATTTCTCCATATCATAGGCATAGAAAATCTGAGGACGCTTTAATATACCAAAATCAAACATGACCGAAGAATAATCTGTGATTAAGCAATCGGAAATCAGATATAATTCCGAAATATCGTCATACTTTGAAACATCAATCGCAAAATTTGTATATTGGCTAAGGTCTAGCTCATTAGAAATTAAATAATGCATTCGGAATAAAACTACATATGTGTCCTCTAAGCGATTTCGAAGTTGATTGATATCTAGTTTTAAATTAGAAATATATTTATTTTCTATACTGTATTCATCATCTCTCCAAGTTGGTGCGTATAAAATCACTTTTTTATCGGAAGGGATTCCTAATTTATCTTTAATTTTACGATGTAGTTCTTGATCATGTTGATGGTTGATGAGTAAATCGTTTCTAGGATAACCAATTTCCAAAATTTGATTACGTGCCATCCAAAAAGCTGATTGAAATATAGTAGTAGAATAAGCATTCGGTGATACTAAATAATCCCAACGCCGTGTAGACTCATAAAAATATTGCTTATATGCGGCAGTTGTTGTATTAGGCATGCGAACTACTGTCATATCATTTGCTAGAAATTTTAAAGGTGTGCCATGCCAGACTTGAATATAGAGTTGATTACTTTTCTTTTTAATAAATAATGGTAATCGTGCATTAGAAACCCAAACGTGCGCTTTTTTATAAATATCGTAGTATTCAGCACTTTGTTTTTGTATAGGCTTAACACCCTCTGGTACAGCTATGTTTTCAGTATCTCTAAACACCCAATAATAATGAAAGTTTGGGTAGTGTGCTTTCATATACTCATAAATATATTTAGGGCTATCATTA
>ERZ1023284.34-NODE-34-length-28745-cov-10.295085_pt1 | contig 28745 bp, 30 predicted proteins | sample MGYA00380467_ERZ1023284 | MGnify/ENA primary metagenome ERZ1023284 (study PRJEB33173, sample SAMEA4830367) | metagenome | study: EMG produced TPA metagenomics assembly of the PRJEB25223 data set...
AGGTTTACAGTTGTTGAGGCAGAGAGTAAAGAAGAAGCGAAAGAGAAGTACGAGGCGCGAAATGCGCCAGTTGATGGAGCGACCAACTTAAACGATATCAAATCAAATATTGGTATCTTTCACGTTGAAAAAGTCGAACCAAACGAGGGTATGGTGGATATTAATATTGAGACAATGAAACCATTCGAGGAGGCAGATGATGATTAACATACCTAAAATGAAATTCCCGAAAAAGTACACTGAAATAATCAAAAAATATAAAAATAAAACACCTGAAGAAAAAGCTAAGATTGAAGATGATTTCATTAAAGAAATTAATGATAAAGACAGTGAATTTTACAGTCCTATGATGGCTAATATGAATGAACATGAATTAAGGGCTATGTTAAGAATGATGCCTAGTTTAATTGATACTGGAGATGACAATGATGATTAAAAAACTTAAAAATATGGATGGGTTCGACATCTTTATTGTTGGAATACACTTTTTAAATTTATATCCGGTCTTATACGAAGTAAAGAAGGTAGATAAACAATGATTAAACAAATACTAAGACTATTATTCTTACTAGCAATGTATGAGTTAGGTAAGTATGTAACTGAGCAAGTGTATATTATGATGACGGCTAATGATGATGTAGAGGCGCCGAGTGATTACGAAAAAATCAGAGCTGAAGTTTCATGGTAATAGCTATTATCATTTTTGAATTAATTATATTAATGTGTTTAGCAATAGCACTGGAGGTGTTGTAAATATGTGGATTGTCATTTCAATCGTTTTAGCTATATTTTTATTGATCTTGTTAAGTAGCATTTCTCATAAGATGAAAACCATAGAAGCATTGGAGTATATGAATTCTTATCTTTTCAAGCAGTTAGTAAAAAATAATGGTGTTGAAGGTTTAGAAGATTATGAAAATGAAGTTGAACGAATTAGAAAAAGATTCAAAAGCTAAAGAGGGGGCTAAAGCCCTCTCCAGGATTAAAAGAAGCGGATATTTTTTATTTCGTTTTTGTAAATTAAAACTAATTTATGTGAAATTGTCTTTGAAGTCTTGATAATTAAGAAGGTTGAATTTTCTGAGATTATATTAGTTACGGGAAAGGCTTTTCCTGAGTGCAATAAAATTAAAGTTCTCAAGTTTTCATTTTCGTATTTATCATAAATGATTTCGCGTAAAGTTTTCAAAATTTGTCACCTCTTTAATTTTATTAAATTAATTATACAAGAAAGGAGCCGAATATGTTAGACAAAGTCACTCAAATAGAAACAATTAAATATGATCGTGATGTCTCATATTCTTATGCTGCTAGTCGTTTATCCACATATTGGACTAATCACAATATGGCTTGGTCTGACTTTATGCAGAAGCTAGCACAAACAGTTAGAACTAAAGAAGATTTAACTGAGTACAATAAAATGTCTAAGTCTGAACAAGCCGATATAAAAGATGTTGGCGGATTTGTCGGTGGATATTTAAAAGAAGGCAAACGGCGTGCTGGTCAAGTCATGAATCGTTCAATGCTAACACTTGATATCGATTATGCTGCTCAAGATATGACCGACATATTATCTATGTTTTATGATTTTGCATATTGTTTGTATTCAACACATAAGCATAGAGAGATAAGTCCAAGATTACGTTTAGTGATTCCTTTAAAACGGAATGTAAATGCGGATGAGTATGAGGCTATTGGACGTAAAGTGGCAGATATCGTTGGCATGGATTACTTCGATGATACAACTTATCAACCACATAGGTTAATGTATTGGCCTTCAACTAGCAATGATGCAGAATTTTTCTTTACCTATGAAGATTTACCTTTGTTAGATCCAGATAAAATATTAAATGAATATGTTGATTGGACTGACACATTAGAATGGCCAACGTCTTCAAAGGAAGAGAGTAAGACTAAAAGATTAGCAGATAAGCAAGGTGACCCAGAAGAAAAGCCGGGAATTGTTGGCGCATTTTGTAGAGCCTATACGATAGAAGAAGCTATATCAACTTTTATTCCTGACTTATACGAAAAACATTCTACTAACCGTTATACCTATCATGAAGGTTCAACTGCAGGTGGATTGGTGTTATACGAAAATAACAAGTTTGCCTATTCTCATCATAATACGGATCCCGTAAGCGGTATGCTTGTGAACAGTTTTGATTTAGTACGCATACACTTATATGGTGCTCAAGATGAAGACGCTAAAACAGATACTCCGGTTAATCGACTACCTAGTTATAAAGCAATGCAGCAAAGAGCGCAAAATGATGAAGTTGTTAAAAAGCAATTAATTAACGACAAAATGTCTGATGCAATGCAGGATTTCGATGAAATAGTAAATAGCGATGATGCATGGTCTGAGACGTTAGAAATTACTTCGAAAGGTACTTTCAAAGCTAGTATCCCAAATATAGAAATTATATTGCGTAATGATCCAAATTTAAAAGGAAAAATAGCCTTTAACGAATTTACGAAACAAATTGAATGTTTAGGGAAAGTGCCATGGAATACTAATTTTAAGACACGTCAATGGCAAGACGGTGATGATAGCAGTTTAAGAAGTTATATCGAAAAGATTTATGATATACACCATTCAGGTAAAACAAAAGATGCCATTATAAGCGTAGCAATGCAAAATGCTTATCATCCAGTAAGGGATTATCTAAATAAAATATCGTGGGATGGACATAAACGTCTTGAAAAGTTATTTATCAAATACTTAGGTGTTGAAGACACTGAAGTGAATAGAACAACTACCAAAAAGGCATTGACTGCTGGAATCGCTCGAGTAATGGAGCCAGGATGTAAATTTGACTATATGCTTACACTTTATGGTCCTCAAGGTGTAGGTAAATCTGCTTTGCTAAAAAAATTAGGTGGTGCATGGTTTTCTGACAGTTTAGTTTCTGTTACTGGTAAGGAAGCATATGAGGCATTACAAGGCGTTTGGTTAATGGAAATGGCAGAACTTGCAGCTACAAGAAAAGCTGAAGTTGAAGCTATTAAGCATTTCATATCTAAACAAGTTGACCGGTTTCGTGTTGCTTATGGACATTATATTGAAGATTTTCCAAGGCAATGTATTTTCATTGGTACAACTAATAAAGTTGATTTCTTAAGAGATGAAACTGGTGGAAGACGTTTTTGGCCAATGACTGTAAATCCAGAGAGAGTTGAAGTGAACTGGTCTAAACTAACCAAAGAAGAGATCGACCAAATTTGGGCAGAAGCTAAATATTATTATGAACAAGGAGAAGAGTTATTCCTCAACCCTGAACTAGAAGAAGAAATGCGTTCAATACAAAGCAAACATACTGAGGAATCTCCATATACAGGCATTATTGATGAATATCTTAACACACCAATTCCTAGCAATTGGGATGACTTAACTATCTTTGAACGAAGACGATTTTATCAAGGTGATGTTGATATGTTACCAACAGGAAATGTAGATTACGTTGAAAGAAATAAGGTCTGTGCGCTTGAAGTGTTTGTTGAATGTTTTGGTAAAGATAAGGGAGATAGTAGAGGATCTATGGAAATTAGAAAGATTTCAAACATCTTAAGACAATTAGACAATTGGTCTGTATATGATGGTAATAAAAGTGGGAAAATTCGATTTGGAAAAGATTATGGTGTACAGATAGCTTATGTAAGAGATGAAAGTTTAGAAGATTTAATATAATAAATATTGAATAAATATACATTTTAGAGTGTTGTATCAGATGTTGCATCATTTTTTGAGTGATGCAACACGTGAGTGTAAAAAGTAATCGTAGGTGTTGCATCATTTTTAGTGATGCAACATTGATGCAACAAATGATACAACACCTCTTTCCCTTCTCGCTGTAAGGTTCAACCCTGTTTGTTTCCAATGTTGCATCAAATTCACTATAAAGTTTAAAAAGTAGTGTTAGGGAGTAAAGAGGTATAGGGGTAACCCTCTAACAGCTATTTTTAAAAGTTTGGCAAGAATTGATGCAACATCGGAACACAAATATAAATTTTGTATACAAGGTGAATATATGAAAGAATCGACATTAGAAAAATATTTAGTGAAAGAGATAACAAAGCTAAACGGTTTATGTTTAAAATGGGTTGCACCTGGAACAAGAGGTGTGCCAGATAGAATTATTATTATGCCAGAAGGAAAAACATATTTTGTAGAAATGAAGCAAGAAAAAGGAAAGTTGCATCCTTTACAAAAATATGTGCATAGACAATTTGAAAATAGAGATCATAAAGTATATGTGTTATGGAATAAAGAACAAGTAAATACTTTTATCAGAATGGTAGGTGGAACATTTGGCGATTGACTTCAAACCACATAGCTATCAAAAGTATGCAATAGATAAAGTGATAGATAATGAGAAATACGGTCTGTTTTTAGATATGGGTCTAGGGAAAACAGTATCAACACTTACAGCATTTAGTGAATTGCAGTTGTTAGACACTAAAAAAATGTTAGTTATAGCACCTAAACAAGTTGCTAAAGATACATGGGTTGATGAAGTTGATAAGTGGAACCATTTAAATCATCTGAAAGTGTCTTTAGTTTTAGGAACACCTAAAGAAAGAAATGATGCATTAAACACAGAGGCTGATATCTATGTAACCAATAAAGAAAATACTAAATGGTTATGTGATCAATATAAAAAAGAATGGCCATTTGACATGGTTGTGATTGATGAACTGTCTACATTTAAAAGTCCTAAGAGTCAAAGGTTTAAATCTATTAAAAAGAAATTACCACTCATTAATAGATTTATAGGATTAACAGGAACACCTAGTCCAAATAGTTTACAGGATTTATGGGCTCAAGTTTATTTGATAGACAGAGGTGAAAGACTTGAGTCTTCATTCAGTCGTTATCGAGAAAGGTACTTTAAACCAACTCATCAAGTTAGCGAACATATTTTTAAGTGGGAGCTAAGAGACGGATCTGAAGAAAAGATATATAAACAAATAGAAGATATATGTTTAAGCATGAAAGCGAAAGATTATCTGGATATGCCTGACAGAGTTGATACTAAACAAACAGTAGTCTTATCAGAAAAAGAAAGAAAAGTATATGAAGAATTAGAAAAAAACTATATTTTAGAATCGGAAGAAGAAGGAACAGTTGTAGCTCAAAATGGGGCATCATTAAGTCAGAAACTACTTCAACTATCTAACGGCGCAGTTTATACAGATGAGGAAGATGTAAGACTTATACATGATAAGAAGTTAGATAAGTTAGAGGAAATTATAGAGGAGTCTCAAGGCCAACCAATACTATTGTTTTATAACTTCAAACACGATAAAGAAAGAATACTTCAAAGGTTTAAGGAAGCAACCACATTAGAGGATTCAAACTATAAAGAACGTTGGAACAGTGGAGACATTAAGCTGCTTATAGCACATCCAGCAAGTGCAGGACATGGATTAAACTTACAACAAGGTGGGCACATTATTGTTTGGTTTGGACTTACATGGTCCTTGGAATTATATCAACAAGCAAATGCTAGATTATATAGACAAGGACAAAATCATACGACTATTATTCATCACATCATGACCGATAACACAATAGATCAAAGAGTATATAAAGCTTTACAAAATAAAGAACTAACGCAAGAAGAATTAATGAAAGCTATTAAAGCAAGAATAGCTAAGCATAAGTAATGGAGGTCTAACATGGGGAACACAATATATGATATCAAGCCAGGAACATTTAAATATATTGAATCAGAAATATATAATTTAAATGAGAACAAGAAAGAAATAAAAAGATTGAGGTTGGAAATACTTAATCCAACGAAGGAACAAGATTCCAATATTGTATATGGACCATTACAAAAAGGCGAACCAGTTAGAACAACTGAACTAATGGCAACTAGATTATTAACTAATAAGATGTTACGAAACCTTGAAGAAATGGTCGAAGCAGTTGAGAGTGAATACTTAAAGTTGCCTGAAGATCATAAGAAAGTAATAAGGCTCAAGTATTGGAATAAAGAAAAGAAGTTAAAGATGGAACAGATAGGACATGAATGCCATATGCATCGTAATACTGTTACTACTATACGAAAGAACTTTGTTAAAGCGGTAGCGTATCATGCAGGTATCAAATAACATTGTGCAAAGATTGTGCAAAAGGCCTACAAATCTGTAGTAATATGATAGTATCGGAAAGATGTATAAAGTTATCTAAAAGTTATACGACATAAGTAAACGAGGCACATCGCTATGCGGTGTGTCTTTTGTTATGCAATCAAAGAGGTGTAAGAGATGACCAAGCATAATAACATTTATAAGCATGGTCGTAAGTCATATCAATACGATTGGTTCTATCATTCAAAAGCATGGAAGAAGTTAAGAGAGATAGCATTAGATAGAGATAATTATCTTTGTCAAATGTGTTTACGCGAAGATATTGTAACAGATGCAAACATTGTACATCACATTATTTATGTTGATGAAGATTTTAACAAAGCTTTAGACTTAGATAATCTAATGTCAGTTTGTTATAGCTGTCATAACAAAATTCATGCAAATGATAATGACAAAAGTAATATTAAGAGAATTAGAGTTCTAAAAATTTAAACAAAAAAATTATTTAAATAAAATTTTATAGCCCCCTGCCCATCGGCTTAAAATGTTTTTTCGCCGGGTACCGGCGGGGGCCCTTCGCTTGCAACGCGGATAAACTTTTATGAAAGGGGGTCTTTATATGAAATTAACAAAAAAACAGCTAAAAGAATATATAGAGGATTATAAAAAATCTGATGACATATTAATTAATTTGTATATAGAAACATATGAATTTTATTGCCGATTAAGAGATGAACTTAAAAATAGTGATTTGATGATAGAGCATACAAACAAGGCTGGTGCGAGCAATATTGTTAAGAATCCATTAAGCATAGAACTGACAAAAACAGTTCAAACACTAAATAACTTACTCAAGTCTATGGGTTTAACAGCAGCACAAAGAAAAAAGATAGTTCAAGAAGAAGGTGGATTCGGTGACTATTAAAGTTTTAAATGAACCTTCACCAAAACTATTAACAACATGGTATGCAGAGCAAGTCACTCAAGGGAAAATAAAAACAAGCAAATATGTTAAAAAAGAATGTGAGAGACACCTTAGATATCTAGAAAATGGAGGTAAATGGGTATTTGATGAAGAATTAGCGCACCGTCCTATTCGATTCATAGAAAAGTTTTGTAAACCTTCCAAAGGATCTAAACGTCAACTTGTATTACAACCATGGCAACATTTTATTATTGGCAGTTTGTTTGGTTGGGTTCATAAAGAAACAAAGCTGCGCAGGTTTAAAGAAGCTTTGATATTTATGGGGCGAAAAAATGGTAAAACAACAACCATTTCTGGTGTCGCTAACTATGCTGTATCACAAGATGGAGAAAATGGTGCAGAAATTCATTTGTTAGCGAATGTGATGAAACAAGCGAGAATTCTATTTGATGAATCTAAGGCGATGATTAAAGCTAGCCCAAAGCTTAGAGAAAATTTTAGACCTTTGAGAGATGAAATTCATTACGATGCAACGATATCTAAAATTATGCCACAGGCTTCAGACAGTGATAAGTTGGATGGTTTAAATACACATATGGGTATTTTTGATGAAATTCATGAATTTAAAGATTATAAATTGATTTCAGTTATAAAAAACTCAAGAGCGGCAAGATTACAACCCCTTCTTATATACATTACGACAGCATGGTACCAACTAGATGGACCACTTGTTGATATGGTAGAAGCGGGAAGAGACACGTTAGATCAAATCATCGAAGATGAAAGAACTTTTTACTATTTAGCATCTTTAGATGATGACGATGATATAAATGATTCGTCGAATTGGATTAAAGCAAATCCTAACCTAGGCGTTTCTATCGATTTAGATGAAATGAAAGAAGAGTGGGAAAAAGCCAAACGCACACCAGCTGAACGAGGCGATTTTATAACAAAAAGGTTTAATATATTCGCTAATAACGACGAAATGAGTTTTATTGATTATCCAACACTTCAAAAAAATAATGAAATTATTTCTTTAGATGAGTTGGAAGGTAGACCATGTACTATAGGTTATGATTTATCAGAAACAGAGGACTTTACAGCCGCATGTGCCACTTTTGCATTAGATAATGGCAAAGTTGCTGTCTTAACACATTCTTGGATTCCTAAGCATAAAGTAGAGTATTCTAACGAAAAAATACCATATAGAGAATGGGAAGAAGACGGATTACTAACAATACAAGATAAGCCTTATATAGACTACCAAGATGTTTTAAATTGGATAATTAAGATGAATGAGCATTATGTAGTAGAAAAAATTACTTATGATAGAGCGAACGCATTCAAACTAAATCAAGAGTTAAAAAATTACGGTTTTGAAACTGAAGAAACAAGACAAGGAGCTTTGACCTTGAGCCCTGCATTGAAGGATCTAAAAGAAATGTTTTTAGATGGAAAAATAATATTTAATAATAATCCATTAATGAAATGGTATATCAATAATGTTCAGTTGAAACTAGACAGAAACGGAAACTGGTTGCCGTCTAAGCAAAGCAGATATCGTAAAATAGATGGTTTTGCAGCATTTTTAAACACATATACAGATATTATGAATAAAGTTGTTTCTGATAGTGGTGAAGGAAACATAGAGTTTATTAGTATTAAAGACATCATGCGTTAAGGAGGTGAATGTTATCGCAAAAGAGAATATTGTCACACGCATAAAGAAAAAATTGATAGACAATTGGATTGATCAATCAGCTTCTAAGCTTTATGACTTTAGCCCATGGAAAAATAAATCTTTTTGGGGTGTAATCAATAATACGCTTGAAACTAATGAAACGATATTTTCAGCTATTACAAAGTTATCTAATTCGATGGCTAGTTTGCCCTTGAAAATGTATGAAGATTATAAAGTAGTTAATACAGAAGTATCTGATTTACTTACAGTGTCACCGAATAATTCTCTGAGCAGTTTTGATTTTATTAATCAAATTGAAACAATCAGAAATGAAAAAGGTAATGCATATGTGCTAATTGAACGAGACATCTATCATCAACCATCAAAGCTTTTCTTATTAAATCCAGATGTTGTTGAAATGTTAATTGAAAACCAATCACGTGAACTTTATTATTCAATTCATGCTGCAACTGGAAATAAATTGATTGTTCATAATATGGACATGTTGCATTTTAAACACATCGTGGCATCTAATATGGTTCAAGGTATTAGTCCGATTGATGTGTTGAAGAATACAACTGATTTTGACAATGCAGTAAGAACCTTTAATCTTACAGAAATGCAAAAACCAGATTCTTTTATGCTTAAATATGGTTCCAATGTAAGTACAGAAAAAAGGCAACAAGTGTTAGAAGATTTCAAACAGTACTATGAAGAAAACGGTGGAATATTATTCCAAGAGCCTGGTGTTGAAATCGAACCTTTACCTAAAAAATATGTCTCTGAAGATATAGTGGCAAGCGAGAATTTAACAAGAGAAAGAGTAGCTAACGTTTTTCAATTGCCCTCAATATTCTTAAATGCAAGATCAAATACAAATTTCGCGAAAAATGAAGAGTTAAACAGATTTTACTTGCAGCATACCTTATTGCCAATCGTCAAACAGTATGAAGAAGAATTTAATCGGAAACTACTTACTAAAACAGACAGAGAAAAAAATAGGTATTTTAAATTTAACGTTAAATCTTATTTAAGGGCTGATAGTGCAACACAAGCAGAAGTGTACTTTAAAGCAGTTCGTAGTGGTTACTACACTATAAATGACATTAGAGAGTGGGAAGATTTACCACCAGTTGAAGGTGGAGATAAGCCGCTAATAAGCGGTGATTTATACCCAATTGACACGCCACTTGAATTAAGAAAATCTTTGAAAGGTGGTGATAAAAATGTCAATGAAAGCTAAGTATTTTCAAATGAAAAGAAAATCAAAAAGTAAAGGTGAAATATTCATTTATGGTGATATTGTAAGTGATAAATGGTTTGAAAGTGATGTAACTGCTACAGATTTCAAAAATAAACTAGATGAACTAGGAGACATCAGTGAAATAGATGTTCATATAAATTCATCTGGAGGCAGTGTATTTGAAGGACATGCAATATACAATATGCTAAAAATGCATCCTGCAAAAATTAATATCTATGTCGATGCCTTAGCGGCATCAATTGCTAGTGTTATCGCTATGAGTGGTGACACTATTTTTATGCACAAAAATAGTTTTTTAATGATTCATAATTCATGGGTTATGACTGTAGGTAATGCAGAAGAATTAAGAAAGACAGCGGATTTACTTGAAAAAACAGATGCTGTTAGTAATTCAGCTTATTTAGATAAAGCAAAAGATTTAGATCAAGAACACTTAAAACAGATGTTAGATGCAGAAACTTGGCTTACTGCAGAAGAAGCCTTGTCTTTCGGCTTGATAGATGAAATTTTAGGAGCTAATGAAATAGCTGCTAGTATCTCTAAAGAGCAATATAAGCGTTTCGAGAACGTCCCAGAAGATTTAAAGAAAGATGTAGACAAAATCACTAAAATTGATGATGTAGATACATCTGAATTGGTTGAAACACCTAAAGAAAGTATGTCACTAGAAGAAAAAGAAAAAAGAGAAAAAATTAAACGCGAATGCGAAATTTTAAAAATGACAATGAATTATTAGGAGGAAATGAAATGCCGACATTATATGAATTAAAACAATCCTTAGGTATGATTGGACAACAATTAAAAAATAAAAATGATGAATTGAGTCAGAAAGCAACAGACCCAAATATTGATATGGAAGACATCAAACAACTAGAAACAGAAAAAGCAGGCTTACAACAAAGATTTAACATTGTTGAAAGACAAGTAAAAGACATTGAAGAAAAAGAAAAAGCGAAAGTTAAAGACACAGGAGAAGCTTATCAATCTTTAAATGATCATGAGAAGATGGTTAAAGCTAAGGCAGAGTTTTATCGTCACGCGATTTTACCAAATGAATTTGAAAAACCTTCAATGGAGGCACAACGTTTATTACACGCTTTACCAACAGGTAATGATTCAGGTGGAGATAAGCTCTTACCAAAAACACTCTCTAAAGAAATTGTTTCAGAACCATTTGCTAAAAACCAATTACGTGAAAAAGCTCGTCTAACTAACATTAAAGGTTTAGAGATTCCAAGAGTTTCATATACTTTAGACGATGATGACTTCATTACAGATGTAGAAACAGCAAAAGAATTAAAATTAAAAGGTGATACAGTTAAATTCACTACTAATAAATTCAAAGTATTTGCTGCAATTTCAGATACTGTAATTCATGGATCAGATGTAGATTTAGTAAACTGGGTAGAAAACGCACTACAATCAGGGTTAGCAGCTAAAGAGCGTAAAGATGCTTTAGCAGTAAGTCCTAAATCTGGATTAGAACACATGTCATTTTATAATGGATCTGTTAAAGAAGTTGAGGGAGCAGACATGTATGATGCTATTATTAACGCTTTAGCAGATTTACATGAAGATTATCGTGATAACGCAACAATTTATATGCGATATGCAGATTATGTCAAAATTATTAGTGTTCTTTCAAATGGAACAACAAATTTCTTTGACACACCAGCAGAAAAAGTATTTGGCAAACCAGTAGTATTTACAGATGCAGCAGTTAAACCTATTGTGGGAGATTTCAATTATTTTGGAATTAACTATGATGGAACAACTTATGACACTGATAAAGATGTTAAAAAAGGCGAATATTTGTTTGTATTAACTGCATGGTATGATCAGCAACGTACATTAGACAGTGCATTCAGAATTGCAAAAGCAAAAGAAAATACAGGTCCATTACCCAGCTAAGCCCCAAAAGGTTAATGTAACAGCTAAGGCTAAATCAGCTGTAATATCAGCCGAATAGGGGTGATGAAATGAGTTTAGAAGAAATTAAATTGTGGTTGAGAATTGACTATAGTTTCGAAGATGATTTAATTGAGGGTCTCATTCAATCGGCTAAGTCTGAGTTACTATTAAGTGGGGTTCCAGATTATGACAAAGATGACTTGGAATACCCGCTTTTTTGTACAGCGATTAAATATATCATTGCAAGAGATTATGAAAGTCGTGGGTACTCAAATGACCAATCTAGAAGCAAGGTGTTTAATGAAAAAGGATTGCAAAAAATGATTTTGAAATTAAAAAAGTGGTAGGTGATTTTTAAATGGAATTTAATGAATTTAAAGATCGCGCGTATTTTTTTCAATATATAAACAAAGGACCATATCCAGATGAAGAGGAAAAAATGAAATTGTATAGTTGCTTTTGTAAAATATATAATCCTTCTATGAAAGATAGAGAAATTTTAAAAACGACTGAATCAAAATCAGGATTAACCATAATTGTTAGGTCTTCTAAAATTGAATATCTACCACAAACAAATCACTTAGTTAAAATTGACAGTGCATTATATTCCGATAAATTATTCAACATTGTAGAAATAAGAATTGATACACCAGATATTGGCTATAATACAGTGGTTTTATCAGAAAAATGAGTGTAGATATTAAAGGGATACCTGAAGTGTTGAAGAAATTAGAATCGGTATACGGTAAACAAGCAATGCAAGCTAAGAGTGATAGAGCTTTAAATAAAGCATCTGAATTTTTTATAAAGACTTTAAAGAAAGAATTCGAGAGTTTTAAAGATACGGGTGCTAGTATAGAAGAAATGACTAAATCTAAACCTTATACAAAAGTTGGCAGTCAAGAAAGAGCTGTTTTAATTGAATGGGTAGGTCCTATGAATCGCAAAAACATTATTCACTTGAATGAACATGGTTATACAAGAGATGGTAAAAAATATACACCAAGAGGTTTTGGAGTTATTGCAAAAACATTAGCTGCTAGTGAAAGGAAGTATAGAGAAATTATAAAAAAGGAGTTGGCCAGATAAATGAATATATTAAACACTGTAAAAGGAATTTTATTATCTGATGCAGAGCTCCAAACATATATAAATTCTAGAATATACTATTATAAAGTCACTGAAAATGCTGAAACTTCCAAACCTTTTGTTGTTATTACACCTATTTATGATTTACCTTCAGACTTTATGTCTGATAAATATCTTAGTGAAGAATACTTAATTCAAATAGATGTAGAATCTTCAAATAATCAGAAAACAATTGATATAATAAAACGAATAAGATACCTGTTATATCAACAAAATTTAATTCAAGCATCTAGTCAGTTAGATGCTTATTTTGAAGAAACTAAACGTTATGTGATGTCGAGACGATATCAAGGCATACCCAAAAATATATATTATAAAAATCAGCGCATCGAATAGGTGTGCTTTTTAATTTTTAAGGAGGAAATAAGCAATGGCAGAAGGACAAGGTTCTTATAAAGTAGGTTTTAAAAGATTATACGTTGGAGTTTTTAACCCAGAAGCAACAAAAGTAGTTAAACGCATGACATGGGAAGATGAAAAAGGTGGTACAGTTGACCTAAATATCACAGGTTTAGCACCAGATTTAGTAGATATGTTTGCATCTAACAAACGTGTATGGATGAAAAAACAAGGTACTAATGAAGTTAAGTCTGACATGAGTATTTTCAATATTCCAAGTGATGATTTAAACACAGTTATTGGACGTACTAAAGATAAAAATGGTACATCTTGGGTAGGAGAGAATACAAGAGCACCGTATGTAACAGTAATTGGCGAATCGGAAGATGGTTTAACAGGTCAGCCGGTATATGTAGCCTTACTTAAAGGTACTTTTAGTTTAGATTCAATTGAATTTAAAACACGAGGTGAAAAAGCAGAAGCCCCAGAACCTACAAAATTAACAGGTGACTGGATGAATAGAAAAGTTGATGTTGATGGAACGTCACAAGGTATTGTATACGGTTATCATGAAGGTAAAGAAGGAGAAGCAGAATTCTTCAAAAAAGTATTCGTTGGATACACGGACAGTGAAGATCATTCAGAGGATTCTGCAGGTTCGTTACCCAGCTAATCCCCAAAATGTTGAAGTAGCAGTTAATTCAAAATCTGCAACAGTTTCAGCAGAATAGGGGCTTTCAAAATAAATCAAAGGAGAATAATTTATGACTAAAACTTTAAAGGTTTATAAAGGAGACGACGTCGTAGCTTCTGAACAAGGTGAAGGCAAAGTGTCAGTAACTTTATCTAATTTAGAAGCGGATACAACTTATCCAAAAGGTACTTACCAAGTGGCATGGGAAGAAAATGGTAAAGAATCTAGTAAAGTTGATGTACCTCAATTCAAAACCAATCCAATTCTAGTCTCAGGCGTATCATTTACACCAGAAACTAAATCAATTATGGTAAATACCGATGACAATGTTGAGCCAAACATTGCACCAAGCACAGCAACGAATAAAATATTGAAATATACAAGTGAACATCCAGAATTTGTTACTGTAGATGAAAATACAGGAGCAATTCACGGTGTAGCTGAAGGTACTTCAGTAATCACTGCTACGTCTACTGATGGAAGCGATAAGTCAGGACAAATTTCAGTGACAGTAACAAACGGATAGGGATTTAAGGCGCAGTATATCTGCGTCTTTTTTATTTGAATAAAAGGAGCTAATACAATGATTAAATTTGAAATTAAAGATCGTAAAACAGGAAAAACAGAGAGCTATACAAAAGAAGATGTAACAATGGGCGAAGCAGAAAAATGCTATGAGTATTTAGAATTAGTAAATCAAGAGAATAAAAAAGAAGCACCTAACGCAACAAAAATGAGACAAAAAGAGCGACAGTTATTAGTAGATTTATTTAAAGATGAAGGATTGACTGAAGAAGATGTTCTGAACAAGATGAGTACTAAAACTTATACAAAAGCCTTACAAGATATATTTCGAGAAATCAATGGTGAAGATGAAGAAGATTCAGAAACTGAACCAGAAGAGATGGGAAAAACAGAAGAATAATCTCAATAAAAGACATTTTATCGAACATTAAGAAAATACAACGTTTCTGTATGGAGCAGTATGGGTGGACATTAACTGAAGTCAGAAAACAGCCGTATGTAAAACTTTTAGAAATACTTAATGAAGAGAATAAAGAAGAGACTGAAGAAAAACAAAGTGAACAAAAAGTCATTACAGGTACGGATTTAAGAAAACTTTTTGGAAGCTAGAAAGGAGGTTAATATGAATGAAAAAGTAGAAGGCATGACCTTGGAGCTGAAATTAGACCATTTAGGTGTCCAAGAAGGCATGAAAGGTTTAAAGCGACAATTAGGTGTTGTTAATAGTGAAATGAAAGCTAATCTGTCAGCATTTGATAAGTCTGAAAAATCAATGGAAAAATATCAGGCGAGAATTAAGGGGTTAAATGATAGGCTTAAAGTTCAAAAAAAGATGTATTCTCAAGTAGAAGATGAGCTTAAACAAGTTAACGCTAATTACCAAAAAGCTAAATCCAGTGTAAAAGATGTTGAGAAAGCATATTTAAAGTTAGTAGAAGCCAATAAAAAAGAAAAATTAGCTCTTGATAAATCTAAAGAAGCCTTAAAATCATCGAATACAGAACTTAAAAAAGCTGAAAATCAATATAAACGTACAAATCAACGTAAACAAGATGCGTATCAAAAACTTAAACAGTTGAGAGATGCAGAACAAAAGCTTAAGAATAGTAACCAAGCTACTACTGCACAACTAAAAAGAGCAAGTGACGCAGTACAGAAGCAGTCCGCTAAGCATAAAGCACTTGTTGAACAATATAAACAAGAAGGCAATCAAGTTCAAAAACTAAAAGTGCAAAATGACAATCTTTCAAAATCAAATGATAAAATTGAAAGTTCTTACGCTAAAACTAATACTAAATTAAAGCAAACAGAAAAAGAATTTAATGATTTAAACAATACTATTAAGAATCATAGCGCTAATGTCGCAAAAGTTGAAACAGCTGTTAATAAAGAAAAAGCTGCTTTAAATAATTTGGAGCGTTCAATAGATAAAGCTTCATCCGAAATGAAGACTTTTAACAAAGAACAAATGATAGCTCAAAGTCATTTCGGTAAACTTGCAAGTCAAGCGGATGTCATGTCAAAGAAATTTAGTTCTATTGGAGACAAAATGACTTCCCTGGGACGTACAATGACGATGGGCGTATCTACACCGATTACTTTAGGTTTAGGTGCAGCATTAAAAACGAGTGCAGACTTTGAAGGGCAAATGTCTCGAGTTGGAGCGATTGCACAAGCAAGCAGTAAAGACTTAAAAAGCATGTCTAATCAAGCGGTTGACTTAGGAGCTAAAACAAGTAAAAGTGCTAACGAAGTTGCTAAAGGTATGGAAGAATTGGCAGCTTTAGGCTTTAATGCCAAACAAACAATGGAGGCTATGCCAGGTGTTATCAGCGCAGCAGAAGCAAGTGGTGCAGAAATGGCTACAACTGCAACTGTAATGGCTTCAGCGATTAACTCTTTCGGTTTAAAAGCATCTGATGCAAATCATGTTGCTGATTTACTTGCGAGATCAGCAAATGATAGTGCTGCAGATATTCAATATATGGGAGATGCATTAAAATATGCAGGTACTCCAGCAAAAGCATTAGGAGTTTCAATAGAGGACACTTCTGCAGCAATTGAAGTTTTATCTAACTCAGGTTTAGAGGGGTCTCAAGCAGGTACTGCATTAAGAGCTTCGTTTATTAGGCTAGCTAATCCAAGTAAAAGTACAGCTAAGGAAATGAAAAAATTAGGTATTCATTTGTCTGATGCTAAAGGTGAGTTTGTTGGAATGGGCGAATTGATTAGACAGTTCCAAGACAACATGAAAGGCATGACACGAGAACAAAAACTAGCTACAGTGGCTACAATAGTTGGTACTGAAGCAGCAAGTGGATTTTTAGCCTTGATTGAAGCGGGGCCAGATAAAATTAATAACTATAGTAAATCCTTAAAGAATTCCAATGGCGAAAGTAAAAAAGCAGCAGATTTGATGAAAGATAATCTCAAAGGCGCTCTGGAACAATTAGGTGGCGCTTTTGAATCGTTAGCAATTGAAGTTGGTAAAGATTTAACGCCTATGATTAGAGCAGGTGCGGAAGGATTAACAAAATTAGTTGATGGATTTACACATCTTCCTGGTTGGGTTAGAAAGGCTTCGGTAGGCTTAGCAATTTTTGGTGCATCTATTGGTCCTGCTGTTCTTGCTGGAGGCTTATTAATACGTGCAGTTGGAAGCGCGGCCAAAGGATATGCATCATTAAATAGACGCATTGCTGAAAATACAATACTTTCTAATACCAATTCAAAAGCAATGAAATCTTTAGGTCTTCAAACCTTATTTCTTGGTTCTACAACAGGAAAAACGTCAAAAGGCTTTAAAGGATTAGCCGGAGCTATGTTGTTTAATTTAAAACCTATAAATGTTTTGAAAAATTCTGCAAAGCTAGCAATTTTACCGTTCAAACTTTTGAAAAACGGTTTAGGATTAGCCGCAAAATCCTTATTTGCAGTAAGTGGAGGCGCAAGATTTGCTGGTGTAGCCTTAAGGTTTTTAACAGGACCTATAGGTGCTACAATAACTGCTATTACAATTGCATATAAAGTTTTTAAAACCGCATATGATCGTGTGGAATGGTTCAGAAACGGTATTAACGGTTTAGGAGAAACTATAAAGTTTTTTGGTGGCAAAATTATTGGCGGTGCTGTTAGGAAGCTAGGAGAGTTTAAAAATTATCTTGGAAGTATAGGCAAAAGCTTCAAAGAAAAGTTTTCAAAGGATATGAAAGATGGTTATAAATCTTTGAGTGACGATGACCTTCTGAAAGTAGGAGTCAACAAGTTTAAAGGATTTATGCAAACCATGGGCACAGCTTCTAAAAAAGCATCTGATACTGTAAAAGTGTTGGGGAAAGGTGTTTCAAAAGAAACAGAAAAAGCTTTAGAAAAATACGTACACTATTCTGAAGAGAACAACAGAATCATGGAAAAAGTACGTTTAAACTCGGGTCAAATAACAGAAGACAAAGCAAAAAAACTTTTGAAAATTGAAGCGGATTTATCTAATAACCTTATAGCTGAAATAGAAAAAAGAAATAAAAAGGAACTCGAAAAAACTCAAGAACTTATTGATAAGTATAGTGCATTCGATGAACAAGAAAAGCAAAACATTTTAACTAGAACTAAAGAAAAAAATGACTTGCGAATTAAAAAAGAGCAAGAACTCAATCAGAAAATCAAAGAATTGAAAGAAAAAGCTTTAAGTGATGGTCAGATTTCAGAAAATGAAAGAAAAGAAATTGAAAAGCTTGAAAATCAAAGACGTGACATCACTGTTAAAGAATTGAGTAAGACTGAAAAAGAGCAAGAGCGTATTTTAGTAAGAATGCAAAGAAACAGAAATGCTTATTCAATAGGCGAAGCGAGCAAAGCAATTAAAGAAGCAGAAAAAGCAAGAAAAGCAAGAAAAAAAGAAGTGGATAAGCAGTATGAAGATGATGTCATTGCTATAAAAAATAACGTCAACCTTTCTAAGTCTGAAAAAGATAAATTGTTAGCTATTGCTGATCAAAGACATAAGGATGAAGTAAGAAAGGCAAAATCTAAAAAAGATGCTGTAGTAGACGTTGTTAAAAAGCAAAATAAAGATATTGATAAAGAAATGGATTTATCCAGTGGACGTGTATATAAAAATACTGAAAAGTGGTGGAATGGTCTTAAAAGTTGGTGGTCTAACTTTAGAGAAGACCAAAAGAAGAAAAGTGATAAATACGCTAAAGAACAAGAAGAAACAGCTCGTAGAAACAGAGAAAATATAAAGAAATGGTTTGGAAATGCTTGGGACGGCGTAAAAACTAAAACTGGTGAAGCCTTTAGTAAAATGGGCAGAAATGCTAATCATTTTGGCGGCGAAATGAAAAAAATGTGGAGTGGAATCAAAGGAATTCCAAGCAAATTAAGTTCAAGTTGGAGCTCAGCCAAAAGTTCTGTAGGATATCACACTAAGGCTATAGCTAATAGTACTGGTAAATGGTTTGGAAAAGCTTGGCAATCTGTTAAATCGACAACAGGAAGTATTTACAATCAAACTAAGCAAAAGTATTCAGATGCCTCAGATAAAGCTTGGGCGCATTCAAAATCTATTTGGAAAGGGACATCAAAATGGTTTAGCAATGCATATAAAAGTGCAAAGGGCTGGCTAACGGATATGGCTAATAAATCGCGCTCGAAATGGGATAATATTTCTAGTACAGCATGGTCGAATGCAAAATCCGTTTGGAAAGGAACATCGAAATGGTTTAGTAACTCATACAAATCTTTAAAAGGTTGGACTGGAGATATGTATTCAAGAGCCCACGATCGTTTTGATGCAATTTCAAGTTCGGCATGGTCTAACGCTAAATCAGTATTTAATGGTTTTAGAAAATGGCTATCAAGAACATATGAATGGATTAGAGATATTGGTAAAGACATGGGAAGAGCTGCGGCTGATTTAGGTAAAAATGTTGCTAATAAAGCTATTGGCGGTTTAAATAGCATGATTGGCGGTATTAATAAAATATCTAAAGCCATTACTGATAAAAACCTCATCAAGCCAATACCTACATTGTCTACTGGTACTTTAGCAGGAAAGGGTGTAGCTACCGATAATTCGGGAGCATTAACGCAACCGACATTTGCTGTATTAAATGATAGAGGTTCTGGAAACGCCCCAGGTGGTGGAGTTCAAGAAGTAATTCACAGGGCTGACGGAACATTCCATGCACCCCAAGGACGAGATGTGGTTGTTCCACTAGGAGTTGGAGATAGTGTAATAAATGCCAATGACACTCTGAAGTTACAGCGGATGGGTGTTTTGCCAAAATTCCATGGTGGTACGAAAAAGAAAGATTGGCTAGACCAACTTAAAGGTAATATAGGTAAAAAAGCAGGAGAATTTGGAGCTACAGCTAAAAACACAGCGCATAATATCAAAAAAGGTGCAGAAGAAATGGTTGAAGCAGCAGGCGATAAAATCAAAGATGGTGCATCTTGGTTAGGCGATAAAATCGGCGATGTGTGGGATTACGTACAACATCCAGGGAAACTAGTAAATAAAGTAATGTCAGGTTTAAATATTAATTTTGGAGGCGGAGCTAACGCTACAGTAAAAATTGCTAAAGGCGCGTACTCATTGCTCAAAAAGAAATTAATAGACAAAGTAAAATCGTGGTTTGAAGATTTTGGTGGTGGAGGCGATGGAAGCTATCTATTTGAATATCCAATCTGGCAAAGATTTGGACGCTACACAGGTGGACTTAACTTTAATGACGGTCGTCACTATGGTATAGACTTTGGTTTGCCTACTGGAACAAACGTTTATGCCGTTAAAGGTGGTATAGCAGATAAGGTATGGACTGATTACGGTGGCGGTAATTCTATACAAATTAAGACCGGTGCTAACGAATGGAACTGGTATATGCATTTATCTAAGCAATTAGCAAGACAAGGCCAACGTATTAAAGCTGGTCAACTGATAGGGAAATCAGGTGCTACAGGTAATTTCGTTAGAGGAGCACACTTACATTTCCAATTGATGCAAGGGTCACATCCAGGGAATGATACAGCTAAAGATCCAGAAAAATGGTTGAAGTCACTTAAAGGTAGTGGCGTTCGAAGTGGTTCAGGTGTTAATAAGGCTGCATCTGCTTGGGCAGGCGATATACGTCGTGCAGCAAAACGAATGGGTGTTAATGTTACTTCGGGTGATGTAGGAAATATCATTAGCTTGATTCAACACGAATCAGGAGGAAATGCAGGTATAACTCAATCTAGTTCGCTTAGAGACATCAACGTTTTACAGGGCAATCCAGCAAAAGGATTGCTTCAATATATCCCACAAACATTTAGACATTATGCTGTTAGAGGTCACAACAATATATATAGTGGTTACGATCAGTTATTAGCGTTCTTTAACAACAGATATTGGCGCTCACAGTTTAACCCAAGAGGTGGTTGGTCTCCAAGTGGTCCAAGAAGATATGCGAATGGTGGTTTGATTACAAAGCATCAACTTGCTGAAGTGGGTGAAGGAGATAAACAGGAGATGGTTATCCCTTTAACTAGACGTAAACGAGCAATTCAATTAACTGAACAGGTTATGCGCATCATCGGTATGGATGGCAAGCCAAATAACATCACTGTAAATAATGATACTTCTACAGTTGAAAAATTGTTGAAACAAATTGTTATGTTAAGTGATAAAGGAAATAAATTAACAGATGCATTGATTCAAACTGTTTCTTCTCAGGATAATAACTTAGGTTCTAATGATGCAATTAGAGGTTTAGAAAAAATATTGTCAAAACAAAGTGGGCATAGAGCAAATGCAAATAATTATATGGGAGGTTTGACTAATTAATGCAATCTTTTGTAAAAATCATAGATGGTTACAAGGAAGAAGTAATAACAGATTTTAATCAGCTTATATTTTTAGATGCAAGGGCTGAAAGTCCAAACACCAATGATAACAGTGTAACTATTAACGGAGTAGATGGTATTTTACCGGGCGCAATTAGTTTTGCGCCTTTTTCATTAGTATTAAGGTTTGGCTATGATGGTATAGATGTTATAGATTTAAATTTATTTGAGCATTGGTTTAGATCTGTATTTAATCGTAGACATCCTTATTATGTTATTACTTCTCAAATGCCTGGTGTTAAATATGCAGTGAATACAGCTAATGTTACATCTAATTTAAAAGATGGATCTTCAACTGAAATTGAAGTAAGTTTAAATGTTTTTAAAGGATATTCTGAATCAGTTAATTGGACTGACAGCGAGTTCTTATTCGACTCTAATTGGATGTTTGAAAATGGAATTCCTCTTGATTTCACACCTAAATATACGCATACATCAAATCAATTTACTATTTGGAACGGTTCTACTGATACGATAAATCCACGATTCAAGCACGATTTGAAAATATTAATTAATTTAAATGCGAGTGGAGGATTTGAACTGGTTAACTATACAACAGGTGATATTTTTAAGTACAACAAAAGTATAGATAAAAACACTGATTTTGTTTTAGATGGTGTGTATGCATATCGAGATATAAATAGAGTGGGAATTGATACAAATAGGGGCATTATAACATTAGCGCCAGGTAAAAATGAATTTAAGATTAAAGGAGACGTCAGTGATATTAAAACTACATTTAAGTTTCCTTTTATTTATAGGTAGGTGATTTAATGGATTATCATGATCATTTATCAGTAATGGATTTTAATGAATTGATTTGTGAAAATTTACTAGATGTAGATTACGGTTCTTTTAAAGAATATTATGAACTGAATGAAGCTAGGTACATCACCTTTACAGTTTATAGAACTACTCATAATAGTTTTGTTTTTGATTTATTGATTTGTGAAAACTTCATAATTTATCATGGTGAAAAATACACAATTAAGCAGACAGCGCCAAAGGTTGAAGGTGATAAAGTTTTTATTGAAGTTACGGCATATCACATAATGTATGAATTTCAAAATCACTCAGTGGAATCAAATAAGCTTGATGACGACAGTAGCGAAACTGGTAAAACGCCAGAATACTCTTTAGATGAGTACTTAAGATATGGATTTGCAAATCAAAAAACGTCAGTCAAGATGACCTATAAAATAATTGGAGATTTTAAAAGAAAAATACCAATTGATGAATTAGGTAATAAAAATGGCTTAGAATATTGTAAAGAAGCAGTAGATTTGTTTGGTTGTATTATTTATCCAAATGATACGGAGATATGTTTTTATTCTCCTGAAACATTTTATCAAAGAAGCGAGAAAGTGATTCGATATCAATATAATACTGATACTGTATCTGCAACTGTCAGTACATTGGGATTAAGAACAGCTATAAAAGTTTTTGGAAAAAAGTATACAGCTGAGGAAAAGAAAAATTATAATCCTATTAGAACAACTGACATTAAATATTCAAATGGTTTTATAAAAGAAGGTACTTATCGTACCGCAACAATTGGGTCTAAAGCTACTATTAACTTTGATTGCAAGTATGGTAATGAAACAGTTAGATTTACAATAAAAAAGGGCTCTCAAGGTGGAATATATAAGTTGATTTTAGACGGCAAGCAAATTAAGCAAATTTCTTGTTTTGCTAAGTCGGTTCAGTCTGAAACAATAGATTTAATAAAAAATATTGATAAAGGCAAGCACGTTTTAGAAATGATATTTTTAGGAGAAGACCCCAAAAATAGAATTGATATATCTTCAAATAAAAAAGCTAAGCCTTGTATGTATGTTGGAACTGAAAAATCAACAGTCTTAAATTTAATTGCTGACAACTCAGGTCGCAATCAATACAAAGCAATTGTTGACTACGTCGCAGATAGTGCAAAGCAGTTTGGGATTCGATATGCTAATACGCAAACAAATGAAGATATCGAAACACAGGATAAGCTGTTAGAATTTGCAAAAAAGCAAATAAATGATACTCCTAAGACTGAATTAGATGTTAATTATATAGGTTATGAAAAAATAGAGCCAAGAGATAGCGTATTCTTTGTTCATGAATTAATGGGATATAACACTGAATTAAAGGTTGTTAAACTTGATAGGTCACATCCATTTGTAAACGCAATAGATGAAGTGTCTTTCAGCAATGAAATAAAGGATATGGTACAAATTCAACAAGCGCTTAACAGACGAGTTATTGCACAAGATAATAGATATAACTATCAAGCAAATCGTATAAATCATTTATACACTAGTACTTTGAATTCTCCTTTCGAGACAATGGATATAGGGAGTGTATTAATATAATGGCAACAGAAGAAGTTAAAATCAAAGCGCTACTTGAAAACGATAAACAGTACTTTCCAGCTACACATTGGAAAGCTATAAATGGGATACCTTATGCAGGCAGTAGTGATATTGATGGATTGCCTCAAGACGGTATCATTTCGGTAGATGATAAAAATAAATTAGATAATTTAAAAATAGGCGAAGCAGGAATTATTCAAAATAGCATTGTACAGAAATCCCCAAACGGTAAATTGTGGAAAATAACAGTTGACGATAGTGGGAAACTTGGTACAGTGCTATTTTATTAGAAAGGAAGGTGCATTATGGAAAATTTGTATTTAATAAAGGATTTGGGAGCTTTAGCAGGTCGAGATTATAGAGCTAAGGAAATACAAAATTTACAAAGAATAGAGCAATTTGCGCTTGGCTTGACAACAGAGTTTAAGTTGCATCAGAAAGCTAAAACAATTCAACACTTCGCTGAGCAAATTTATTATAATGGTAGATCGCAAGCAGCAGTAAACAAATCTTTACAAAGTCAAATTAACGCACTTGTTGTGGCACCACGTAATAACAGTGCTAATGAGATTGTTCAAGCTCGAGTTAATGTAAACGGCGAAACCTTTGACACATTAAAAGAACATTTAGACGATTGGGAAACCAAAACTCAAATTAATAAAGAGGAAACTATAAGAGAATTAAATAAGACCAAACAAGAAATTCTTGATATCGAGTATCGTTTTGAACCTGATAAGCAAGAATTTTTATTTGTGACAGAACTTGCACCTCTTACAAATGCAGTAATGCAATCCTTCTGGTTTGATAATAGAACAGGCATAGTATACATGACACAAGCTAGAAATAATGGCTATATGCTAAGTCGTCTAAGACCTAATGGTCAATTTATAGACAGCTCATTGATTGTAGGTGGGGGTCATGGTACACATAACGGTTATAGATATATTGATGATGAGTTATGGATTTATAGTTTTATCTTAAATGGTAATAATGAGAATACATTAGTTCGTTTCAAGTATACGCCTAATGTGGAAATTAGCTATGGCAAGTATGGTATGCAAGATGTATTTACAGGACACCCAGAAAAACCCTACATCACCCCTGTCATAAATGAAAAAGAAAATAAAATTCTATACAGAATTGAGAGACCTAGAAGTCAGTGGGAACTTGAAAACTCAATGAATTATATAGAGATAAGAAGTTTAGACGATGTTGATAAAAATATTGATAAAGTTTTGCATAAAATCAGTATCCCTATGAGACTAACAAACGAAACCCAACCAATGCAGGGTGTGACTTTTGATGAAAAATACTTGTATTGGTATACAGGAGACAGTAATCCAAATAATAGAAACTATTTAACGGCTTTCGATTTAGAAACAGGAGAAGAAGCGTATCAGGTTAATGCTGACTATGGTGGAACACTAGATTCATTTCCTGGCGAATTTGCGGAAGCAGAAGGTTTGCAAATATACTATGACAAAGATAGTGGTAAAAAAGCTTTGATGCTAGGTGTTACTGTCGGTGGTGATGGAAATAGAACACATCGTATTTTCATGATTGGGCAAAGAGGTATTTTAGAAATACTTCACTCAAGAGGCGTTCCTATTATCATGAGTGACACAGGTGGTAGAGTTAAACCTTTACCAATGAGGCCTGATAAACTTAAGAATCTTGGGATGTTAACAGAGCCAGGTCTTTACTATTTATACACTGATCATACAGTTCAAATCGATGATTTCCCATTACCAAGAGAATGGCGTGATGCAGGTTGGTTCTTGGAAGTTAAGCCACCACAAACTGGCGGTGATGTAATTCAGATATTGACGCGTAATAGTTATGCAAGGAATATGATGACTTTTGAAAGGGTGCTTTCTGGAAGAACTGGAGACATTTCGGACTGGAATTATGTGCCTAAAAATAGTGGTAAATGGGAGAGAGTACCTTCATTCATCACAAAAATGTCAGATATTAACATAGTAGGCATGTCGTTTTATTTAACTACGGATGATACAAAACGTTTTACAGATTTTCCAACTGAACGTAAAGGGGTAGCTGGTTGGAACTTATATGTAGAAGCTTCAAACACAGGTGGCTTTGTTCATAGGCTAGTTCGTAATAGTGTTACAGCATCTGCTGAGATACTATTGAAAAATTATGATAGTAAAACAAGTTCAGGGCCATGGACTTTACACGAAGGGAGAATTATAAGTTAATGAGTAATTTAGAGAAATCTGTAGCTATAAATTTAGAAAACACAGCGCATTATGAAAATATTTCAAATCTAGATATAACTTTTAGAACAGGAGAGAGTGATTCTTCTGTTCTTCTTTTTAATATCACTAAAAATAATCAACCGTTATTATTGAGTGAAGAAAATATCAAAGCACGAATAGCGATTCGAGGTAAAGGAGTCATGGTAGTTGCTCCACTAGAAATATTAGATCCATTTAAAGGTATTTTAAAATTTCAATTACCTAATGATGTAATTAAACGAGATGGAAGTTATCAAGCTCAAGTTTCGGTTGCAGAATTAGGTAATTCAGACGTGGTAGTTGTCGAGAGAACTATCACATTTAACGTTGAAAAAAGTTTGTTTAGCATGATTCCATCTGAAACAAAATTACACTATATTGTTGAATTTCAGGAATTAGAAAAAACTATTATGGATCGTGCGAAAGCAATGGACGAGGCTATAAAAAATGGTGAAGATTATGCGAGTCTGATTGAAAAAGCTAAAGAAAAAGGGCTATCAGATATTCAAATAGCAAAATCGTCAAGTATAGATGAATTAAAGCAACTCGCTAATAGCCGTATAACCGATTTGGAGAATAAAGCGCAAGCTTATTCAAGAACATTCGATGAGCAAAAGCGATATATGGATGAGAAACATGAGGCTTTCAAGCAGTCAGTGAATAGCGGCGGTTTAGTCACAAGTGGTTCAACTTCAAATTGGCAAAAATCTAAGATTACTAAAGACGACGGTAAAATAACACAGATTACTGGATTTGATTTTAATAATCCAGAACAAAGAGTAGGAGATTCAACCCAATTTATTTACGTCTCACAAGCCATAAATTATCCAAGAGGCGTAAGCACTAATGGTATTGTCGAATATTTAGTAGTAACTTCCGACTACAAACGTATGACATATCGTCCAAATGGTACAAATAAAGTATTTGTTAAGAGAAAAGAAGCAGGTTCTTGGTCTGATTGGTCAGAATTAGCCCTTAATGATTACAATACGCCTTTTGAAACTGTTCAAAACGCGCAATCAAAAGCTAATACGGCTGAAAGCAACGCCAAACTATACACAGATGACAAGTTTAATAAAAGATATTCAGTTATTTTTGATGGGACGGCAAATGGCGTTGGCTCAACATTATATCTTAATGAAAGTTTAGATCAATTTATTTTGTTAATTTTTTATGGAACTTTTCCAGGGGGAGATTTTACTGAGTTTGGCAACCCCTTTGGTGGCGGGAAAATTTCATTGAACCCATCAAATTTACCGGATAATGACGGTAACGGTGGAGGCGTTTATGAGTTTGGGTTAACTAAATCTAGTCGTACATCTTTAACAATATCGAACGATGTTTATTTCGACTTAGGAAGTCAAAGAGGTTCTGGTGCCAATGCAAATAGAGGAACAATCAACAAAATTATAGGAGTGAGAAAATAATGCAAATATTAGTTAACAAGCGTAATGAGATAATTTCATACGCTATCATTGGTGGCTTTGAAGAAGGTATTGATATTGAAAATTTACCAGAAAATTTCTCTCAAGTTTTTAGACCTAAAGCCTTTAAATATTCAAATGGGGAAATAGTTTTTAACGAAGATTATTCAGAAGAAAAAGATGACTTGCATCAACAGATTGACAGTGAAGAACAAAACACAGTCGCTTCTGATGACATCTTACGAAAAATGGTTGCTAGTATGCAGAAACAAGTTGTTCAAAGTACAAAGTTATCGATGCAAGTTAATAAGCAAAATGCACTAATGGCAAAACAACTTGTGACACTTAATAAAAAATTAGAAGAGGTTAAAGGAGAGACTGAAAATGCTTAAATTAATTTCACCAACATTCGAAGATATTAAAACATGGTATCAATTGAAAGAATATAGTAAAGAAGATATAGCGTGGTATGTAGATATGGAAGTTATAGATAAAGAGGAATATGCAATTATTACAGGAGAAAAGTATCCAGAAAATCTAGAGTCATAGGTTATAATCTTATGGCTTTTTAATTTGAATAAAGTGGGTGGTGTAATGTTTGGATTTACCAAACGACATGAACAAGATTGGCGTTTAACGCGATTAGAAGAAAATGATAAGACTATGTTTGAAAAATTCGACAGAATAGAAGACAGTCTGAGAACGCAAGAAAAAATTTATGACAAGTTAGATAGAAATTTCGAAGAACTAAGGCGTGACAAAGAAGAAGATGAAAAAAATAAAGAGAAAAATGCTAAAAATATTAGAGACATCAAGATGTGGATTCTAGGATTAATAGGGACGATTCTAAGTACATTTGTTATAGCCTTGTTAAAAACTATTTTTGGCATTTAAAGGAGGTGATTACCATGCTTAAGGGAATTTTAGGATATAGCTTTTGGTCGTGTTTCTGGTTTAGTAAGTGTAAGTAATAGTTAAGAGTCAGTGCTTCGGCACTGGCTTTTTATTTTGGATAAAAGGAGCAAACAAATGGATGCAAAAGTAATAACAAGATACATCGTATTGATCTTAGCATTAGTAAATCAATTCTTAGCGAACAAAGGTATTAGCCCGATTCCAGTAGACGATGAGACTATATCATCAATAATACTTACTGTTGTTGCTTTATATACTACGTATAAAGACAATCCAACATCTCAAGAAGGTAAATGGGCAAATCAAAAGCTAAAGAAATATAAAG
>ERZ1023284.46-NODE-46-length-20888-cov-4.682187_pt1 | contig 20888 bp, 21 predicted proteins | sample MGYA00380467_ERZ1023284 | MGnify/ENA primary metagenome ERZ1023284 (study PRJEB33173, sample SAMEA4830367) | metagenome | study: EMG produced TPA metagenomics assembly of the PRJEB25223 data set...
TTATCTTTTTTGTTTGCTCCATCTGCTTGATATTTAAATCTAATCCACCACAAACCATTTTTCTTATCTTTGATAACTTGGTCGAATTTCCCATATTCACCAGGATAAATCCATGACCCTTTATCTACTTGAGCTTTATCTAATCCCATTGCGCGTCTTACGACAATTGGTTCAGTATTACTCTTATTTGCTGTAAATATTCCATTCCATCCCCATACTGTGCGAGGTGGTTTTGCTTTGATAGGTTCTTTTACATCTTTTGCTACTTTTTGTGTTGGTGAATCACCTTTCATATGTTTAAGCACTAAATTATCAAGCACACTAATATCATTTCTACCATATCCTGCGGCTGTTAATAAATTTCCTGGGTCTTGTTTATCATATTGTATTTGTTGGTGACCTGGCATCTCATTTCGAGGGTTAATTTCCCATGAATTACATAAAGCCGCCATAATACGACAAGCATTATCTAATGACTTAAGCGTCCGTGAACGATCTGTAAAATAACACGCTTCAAGTCCAAATGCGATATCATTAGCATCATCGCCATACCAATTATAATCGATTGGTGTGTCATATAATACGTGCCACGCTTTCTCTGTAACTGGTATACAAATAATACATTCCTTGTCATCTACAAAAATGTGAGCTGATGCTGTTCTAGCCCAATCAATATTATAAGTATTTCTATAGTAGTTAACATTTTGTTGTGCTGTTGAATCACGATTACCTGTATCATGAAATACTGCAAATCGTGGTTTACCACTATCTAATCGTTGTCCTGTTCGACGCGTGCCAATTGGTAAAAAATCAGTATAAACGGGTACGCCATTCCATGTACCTATTCTTTTTTTGCCCATGCTTTTTCCTCCATTTTTTAAATCATTAATAAAAGGGAGTCTAATGACTCCCCAAAATCCGTTGCTATCATAATCATGTTGAACCTTTTTTACTGGAGAGCCATTCCATGTACCCCAGTTTTGATCTAAAGAGTAAAAGGTTTGTAAATTACCACTTAGGCCAATTGATACATGCCCCCATTGACCACCTATCCATACACAAATATCTAGAGGTTCCACAACTAAATCACGTGTATTAGGTAAAAATTGGGTACCTTTCGGTGCAGTAGCTCTATTTTTTAAACTAATAATATCTTTCGCATCACCTTGAAAATGCCAATTGAAATATTTTTTACATACATGAATAATCCAATCGGCACATTGACCTGGATAAATGCCATCTTCATCATGTTGAACGCCTATGCGTGAATTAACATATTTTAATGCTTCACTTTTCTTTGCCACTACGCATCACTACTTTTTCATACTTATTTTGCGTTTTTAATTCTTTCATCATTTTATTACTTTCTTTAGCAGCGCTAGTAAATGGATTATCTTTCCATGTCGTAAGCAATGCTACTGCTATTGTCATTATTGTTGCTTCGTCAACTGGAATAGGACTAATACCTTTATTTGATAACCACTGATTCACTAACACCAAAATTAAACCTAATACTCTTACGATTACTGTTACTTTTACATCCATTTAATTTCCTCCTCATAATAAAAACCATCACGAATGATGGTTTGATTCTTTATTATCTGTTTTTAATTTTGCTTCTTGTATTTCATTACACTCTATATCTTTTGTATGTTTTGTAGTAAATTCTTCTTTAAAATCTTGCTTTAATGTTTGACTATCATTTTTTACAACTAACAATTTATCATTAATCCAACTAGGAACTGGTATACCCATTTCACTACAATTTTCAATTATTGATAATCCCTCATTGGCAATATAAAAGAATACTGTCACAGTAACTAAACCATTATTCAATCCTAATAATTGATCCATTATATTTGCTAAGATAATAATAAAAAAGATAAGTATTTTACGAGCATAGCCAAATAGTGCTTTTCTACTCCACAAGTGCTTATTTTTAAATGCTTTTGTAATTCCAGTGATTATATCTATTAACATCAATATAATAAGAAAATAGATAAAATTCATATTACCTGAATACAGTAATGTATCGAACGTTTCATTTTCAGTAAATTTAAAAGTTATTTCCTCCAATAATGCACCTCCTAAAATTTAAAAATAGACTAATCCAAAAGAATCAGCCTATTTTTTATATTGATCTCTTATAAAGTAAATTCCTATTAATCCTACCTTTGAATATAAGTTATAAATCGTACTAGCTTGATGTTTACACCAATTTATATCAGTTGCATATTGCATTGTACCTGGATTACGTGGATTCCATCTCATACGATATAGTGTGTTTTTCCCTTTATTAAAGTAGTTTTCTCTTACAAATTTTGCCCCACCGTGAATACCTTTAGCAGGTGTCGTCCAACCTCTATTTTTAGCATAACCAATGGCTAAATTTGGATTGTTATCATGAGCATTAATACCGAAGAAATTGTATATGCCATACCGACCACTAGCAAAATTAGATGTACCGTACGCACTTTCTAAAAAGGCATGGGCAATTAAGTATATTTCGTTTACATTATACTTTTTACATGCATCTGCAAATGCTTTTCCTTGTCCATGTAACTTGCCTTTACCTTTTAATATTTGATTAAGTTTGTCTACAGATACACCTTGATATTTACCTAAATCCAACATTTGATATTTTTTTTTTTTTTTTCTCCATATTTTATTTGGATCCATAGCAGTACTTACTTTTGCACGACTGGCACCAAACCAACCACCACCTGTATTAACTACTGGAAGCCCCTTTGCCATTTGAGCATTTAAGGCTTGTGTGAATGTGTATTTACTAATTTCAATATCTACCTTACCTTTCGCTTTGTGTTGAGTAGGTGGATTATTAGGTTTTTTGATAAGTACATTATTAGTAGATGGTTTAAGTTTAATTCTCTTTTTAGATTTTTTAGTTACAATTACTTGTTTAAGTAACTCATCTTTTTTACGGTACATAGTTATTAATTTTTCAATAGTAAGTTGATATTTTTCTAATTCTGGATAGCCTTTTAAAATTAAGTCATAGTTAGTAGTATCTTTCATGATTCTCCAAATGTTTTTATCCAGCTTCAAAGAATTTTTACTTAACTTTAGGTCGTTCCATTCCAACATTTTCAAACCATGGATCATTGCATAAATTAACGTCCGCATATATTCTTCTTTTGTTTCAGACTCAGAACCGCATACCTCTAATACAATCCAATCAGAATAACTTTCAACTTGAAATTTAGTATGTCGACAATGCCATGTCATTTGCTTATCTACAAAACTGTGAGGATAAATAATATCATTATCATATTTATTTCGTTGTTTATAAATATCTTTGACGCTTCTAAACATAATACTTTCTTTGATATATAATCCCTTAATCGGTGAAGTTCTCTTATTACCATCGACAATATAATGTGTGACGTTTTCTCTCTCTTTGTCGTCTCTAAAACTTGTATAGGCAATATTAATAATATTTTTGAATCTTGGTGTATTATCTTTTTTAGTTTCTGTCGGTTTATTATTCTTACTTGGCTCTTTTCCTTTACTAGGCTCTTTTTTCTTCGGTTCAGGGTAATAAGGTGGCCTTACAAAATGTGTAACTCCACCTGGTGCATCACTGTACCTATGTTTTATTTTATAAGGAGGGCTTCCATACCAATTACCAGTATAATAATTTTGATCTACTGACCAAAAATAATCTTTAGTGGCTTTACCCACAACGATAGACACATGTCCTGGATCACGATTAGCCCATACTGCCCAGTCTCCTTTTCGAGGTACAAAGTTTTTTGTGTTTCTATAAATTTTAAAATTGCGTCCTCGATAATTTGATTTTTTAGCCATAGCATTAGCATTTCCTTGCGTAAAGAAACCCCAATATTTTTTTAATATGAAATTAGGTAAGTCCCAACATTGCCCGCCCCACTTACCATCAACATTTATGGTTCTTTTTATTCTAGCGATAGTTAACGCCCATTCTTCAACTTCACTTGCAGTTGGTTTACGTTTACTAGGTGAAGGCAAACCCATTTTCCCACCTCCTTTATTGGCATAATAAAAAGACCACAAAATTTATTTGCAGTCTTTACGCTTCAGTAGGTATCACTTTTTCTACTAATTCCTTTAGTTCTTCAAACTCTTGTCTGAGTTTCTCATTTTCTTTTTCTAATTCTTCAATTTTATCTTCCTTAAACTTAACCTCATCCGTTGTACTTCCTGTAAAATCAATTTCATTAGGTGGCTCATAATTAGGATTAATAATGATACCTTCATATTCATTATAAATATATTTACTTGGTTCATAATTATTATAAAAATCATAAGGTAGCTCTTCCTCAGAAATTTCAATTGCATTTATAACATGGCCAACACGAGCATAACCTATAATTTCTCTAGACTCATTAATTAAAATTTCCATTATCTCCACCCCATTATTTTTTGAACAGTAAATTTATTTGCATTTGCCCCTGAGGCTTTTCGTAATCCTAAATCCCAAAAAACATCATTAGCAATACGTAAAGTTGTATTATTAACTTTTGAAATAATACCTTCATATGAAGCACCACCATCGCCAGTAGAATCAGGAATATTATTTTTTGAAACAATAATACTTCCTGGCATTGATACTAAACTCACCTCATTGAATGTTCCTCCAGGATATATACCAGAAACAATAAGGAAATCATATTTGGTATAATCATCAGTTAAAACAATGTCATTACCTACACCATTTACAGAACCATCAAATAACACTTTTTTTCTTTCTTCATTAAAGGTACTCCAACTACTTAAATTTGAATTATTTAAAATTCTAACTAAATTTTTTGATGTTCCTTTAGGTGTAAACTCATATAATTTATTCTTAGTGTCTTTTGCGGTAACACGTAAATACCCCTCAGTGTTTTCAATCCCTATTGGTAAATCAGGCACTTTAACTGCGTAAAAGTTTGCTGTTTTTAATTCAACTAATTCACTTTGAGAGAAATCTAAATCTATATTAATTGCATTACCTTCTGAATCGGTTAACCTATGTTTTTGTATAGCAGCAAGATTTAATTGATTTTCCATAAAGTGCTTGTTTTCTGATGTTTTAGCTTCTACAAAAGATTCAATATAATTTCTTGTAATAGTTTCATCATTAACTTTCAGCCAACTCAACCATATATTGTCTTTATAAAAACATGTGTATATTTCATTTGAATCATCTGGATACCAAATGGCTCTGCCATTATTTTCAGATTTATAAATCACTAATAGTCCCGAAGCTATAGAATTGATTATTTGAATATCTGATAATTCTTCTTCATCATTTTCAATATACTCCGAATCTACTCTGTTATTATCTTTAGGCGTAACTTCAGAATTATCATTTTGTGGTTTTACAGATGGAGCATCAGTTGCCTTATTGATATGAACAAATTTTGTAGTTGTGGCATTTTCTAAAACAGAATGTATTGTAACGTCGTTTAATTCTTCAACTATTCCTGTATCCGTAGTTAATTTAGATTTTTGATAATTGACTACATCACCTTGTTTTAAAACACCTAAATCATTTGCTTCTTGTTTGGCAGTATCTATATACGCTTTGATTTCATCTTTCACAACTACTACATTTTCTATAAAACCATTCGTTTTATTTTTAAATTCATTTTCCCGTTCATTAAATGTATTATTTAAATTTGTTTCTACTTGTGTAGCCTTAAGAGTTATAGTGCTTATGCCTTCATTAACTTTATTTTCTACACCTTCTATAAGAGAAGGAAAATCGCCTAATGCTTTATTAAATTTTGATATATCCCCATTAAATTGTGCCATTATATCTTTAAGCGTTTTAATATAAACTAATTTAGTTTTACCATCAAAATCACTAATTTGATCGTCATCAATTCTAAATGAAAACTCACGCATCACAATAATGTTAATGCTACCATTTTGAGTGAAAAATACTTGCCCAAATACCTTCCCTGTATATCTTAAAAAATCATCTGGCAAGGTATAAGAAAGACGCCCATTGATTGGATCATTGAACGTCAAATCATCCGATATATGTGCGCCAGTTTCCGCTCCGTAATTCTCTGTTTTCAAATCAATTGTAGCCTTAGCATTATTAAGTCCAATTTCAAATGGTTTTTCATTCTTTGTAACTATAAAGTTTAAAACAGAAGTTCCTGTATCAGTATTAAAAAAGCTAATATTAGTATCTGTGATACTCTTATATTTTGATGTCACTTCTAAAGGAATTATATTATCATCTTTTAAAAACGCTTCTTCCTTCATCATCCAACCTCCTTATAACTACCAGCATTAGTAAACCATTTTGATTTTCTAGTACCTTGAGTTGTACGTTCTAATGTTTCAGGTGGTGAAATTATATTATTTCTGAATAGAAATTCTTTATATTGATTTTGTGATAACTTAACTCTTAAATATACAAAACCTGCTACTCCTTTATATTTAGTTGGAAAATCAACAAAACGTTTTGTATCTTCAGCTGTTAAATAAATCTCTAATCCTGGGATATTTAAATCAGCTAATTTATTAATACTTTTTGGTGGTGTTTCCCACATCTCACCATATGTCTTAACATAACTCCAACCCACTGAAGTTTTACCAGTAAATACATCAACGTTTCTAGTGAAAATCATTGTATTTCGTCCAAAAGAGTATCTAGTTAAAACCTGTCTTACTACTCCATTAATATCACCTGGTAACACATCAAAAAACCATCCGTAACCACGCCAAGCTTTACTTAAAGGAAAATCTTTAATGTTTAATGTGTCTCCTGTATACATGTAATAATGACCAATGTCAGTAACATTACTTAATTTACTAAATCCTTGTGAAGGTAATGGTTTAGCTCTTCCTCCAGTATCGGTCATTAAAACAGGTGTAGCTCTATTTTTTAAACTATCATTTAAATCTCTTTGAGCAATTGAATGAATTTCATGATGTCTATTGTTACCTGGTCCAGTTGTTACTCCAAGTAAAAGTGCCTTTTTACCAATATCTTCATCATAGTACATTGCCATACCTTCAGCTTCTTGGAAGTCACCTACATAGTTTCCATCAATTCCTCCAATAGTAACTTTACGTTGCCATAAATGTTTACCGTTTTTGACATCAAAGGCATGTAAATAGTTAGGAATTTTGGGATTACTATCACCTGTGTACCAATACAAAATACCATCATCATAAGTCACGCCTTGCATTGGTTGTGTAGCACTTGTATATTCAGCAGGTATATCAAATTTATATAGTATTTTATCTACATTATTGTCTATATCGTTAATACTTCTTATTTCAATAAAGTTTAATGAATTCTTATCTTTAAATTCTTGCTGTGTATACTCTCTTCTAAATATCATTAATTCTTCTTTAGAATTATATATAGCAGTTGTATAAAGATTATTAAATACATGAGGCATAACATCTTGCATTTCTTCATCTTCGTACTTAATTTCACCCGTTTTATATTTAAATCTTACGAATCTATTCTTTTTATTAGTATTTAAAACTGCAGAATAAATCCATAACTCTCCTTTAATATATCGATATGCATTATGCGTACCATGTCCTCCATTTTTTACTAATAATCTATCTATAAATTGACCATTAGGTTTAAGTCTACTTAACATATAATCCCCGCCTGGTCTTGCTTGTGTCATATAAATAATTTGTGTTCTATAGTCTATCCAAAAACTTTGCATTACGGCATTTGTTCTTGGAGATAAATCAGTTATAAATTGTATTTCTTGATTCTGTGGATCAAAACGATATTCTGCATTTAAAAATTCTTCATGATTCTGTTTTGTTTCTTCGGTTAGTTCAGATATTAACTTTGTGTAGTATAGATTTTCGTGTCTTAATCGTTCATGAAGTGATGAATGAACAACACCTTGATTATCAACTCTTGCGTCTTTAACTTCATTAATACCATCACCATTATGCCCCAAAACTAAATTGTTTAATCTAGCTACTAAATATTTATAAAAATCTGCAATACTTTGTCTTTGATAAATAATCTGGTCGGCATTATGTGCTTGCTTATCTGTTTTACCATGTGCATACATATATAAATTAACGTTTTGCATAAAACGGTTTAACTTTTGATAGTTAAATTCATGTTGATTTATATACTTTTCATTAAACACAGAATGCAAACTTGTGATTAATTTTTCTTCCACTAAATAGTCCTCCTTTAATCGTAAAAGTTATAATAATTTTTGATTAGCTCATACATGATAACTTCATGTCCCAACTCATTAGGATGTAGTCCATCTTCCATATTTTTAGCTCTATATGCTGGATTATATGGATCTATTAAATCAGTATGATATGCATCATAAACAGGGATATTCAATTCTGTACAAGTTGAAATATGGGTATTTACATAATCTTCCAAAACTAATCCAAGTTTATTTTTATCAGTATCTCTACGTCTTATTCTTGTTCCATCAACAGGACATTGTCTTGTTGGAGTCATAGAAAGAATTTTGCCATTTGGGTTGTTTTTCTTAATCGCAATTACTGCTTGATAAAAAGCTCCATAATAAGTTTTCAAATCGTTTTTATCTTCACCTAGAGGTATGCCACCGTTACACAACCAATCATCATCGGTACCTTGAATTATTATTAAGTCGGTATCTTTAATCTTTAAAGCTTGTTCATAGATACTTCGTTCGCGATTAATAGACATAGTAGCAGCACCTACAGCACCATTAGTTACTGTTGCACCTATTTTTTTAGCAAGCATTTGTCCGAAGTTTTCTTTTGCACCAGAACCTTTTGCTACCGAATCTCCAATAACATAAATAGACTTCACATTCCGTATACTTGAAACAGATGTAAAGTCTATCATTATAGTGCCATTTTTTGTTTTTATCGTTTTACCAATTAACTCAGGTTTTGGTTTATTCAACTCAACTAAATAGTTGATAGCTTTAATTGATCTATTTATATCATTATTTCTTAAACGCTCTTTTTTACCTGGTGTTTCAGTAGATGAAACATCTAAATTTGCTACATATTTAGCAGCTTTTCTTGCCATTTTCTTATTTCTTTCTGTTAATGTAAAATCACCTAAAATTACGTCTTGTTTAATGATTTTATTATTAACATCACGTTTAGTAGTGATTTCGACAATTCTAACCTCATCATTAATATTATTGACCGAATCTTTTAGCACAGTAATATCGCCTGGCAATGGCTTCGCTTCTTTATATGATTCAAGATGAATAAAATCAGTTGAAACGGAAATTTTAATACTATCATTAATGATTTTTTCCATTTTTTCTTTCAACTTATCTTCATGTTTAATACGGCCATCTATTACAGGCGGTGCATGTATTTCACCTATTACCTTTGCTACTGGATGAACATAAGTTATTTGTAAAGCGCCCTCCATGTATGAGTCATTTTCATCAAAATCACCAAAACCTTTAATATAAGTAAAACGTTCTGATGCATCTTCTTCTAATTGCACATTATTCGCATTAATCTTTGTATCTATTCGATATTTAGCTTCCTTACCTACAGACGTTTGCAAATAAAATGTTCTCTTTTTTTCATCATAATAATATTCAAGATTATAACGTTTTAAACCCTTTTTAAGTAATTCTAGCCTTGAATCACCTTCACCTAGATTTTCAAACCTAGAAGCGTAAACTTTACTTAAAAGTTTAAAGTTATAACCACTACCTTTAAAAATAAGTTTGAAATATTCTTCTCCAGTAAAACTACCAGTATAAGATTCATGTATCCGTTTAGCCTTTAAATCAAATATTTCTCTTTTAATAGCTTTAACATATACTTTCTGATTTTCACCAATGCTACTCTTTTTAATATAAATAATTTTATATTCATTAATATCATCATTTCCACCTACATTTGTGACTGTCCACATTGTCGATATACTCGTAACTAAATCAAAATTATACGCATCTTCAACAATCTCAAAAGATAATACTGGTTCTTCTGATACGCTATCCTGTGTAGTTGTATTAACAAATAATGGGAAACTACGCCCCACTAAACTGTTTATTATTATAGGCATAAGTATCCTCCTTATCTGTAATACATTTTAAATTTGAAAACAACCTTAGTAACAACTTGATTAAAGTGAAATTGATTATAACCAGGAACTAACGAAGGTTGATTACCTGTGCCGTATTTTTTCCCATTGATAGGGATGCCATTTTTATATGTTTGTATACCATCATATTTAATTATGTCCCCTTCTTTTAAATCAATATTTTTTACAGTCATCATTTCACTCTTATATCCAGTGTCAAATGTAAAATGGTTTGTGTTTTCACCTATAGTTATTTCCACTATAAATTTTTGATTAAATTGATTTATCGGTACGTCACCAGCATAATAAACAAAATCATTCTCTGTATTATAAAACGTAAACTTCCTTTGATCGCTATTACTTATAAAAGTCATATTGCTAGTCATACCCCATAAATCTAAATCATTTCCACTTTCTAAATCTGTACTATAACCAATTGATTCATAATAAGGTAATTCAACTGTTTCAAACTCTAAAGTTATTAGACCTTCAGTTTTAGTAGTATCAAAAGAAATGCTAGAAACTAAGGCCACTAACAACTGTTTACCATCTACATAATTAAGCTCAAATTCATGTGTAGGATCTAGCATAGTCTGAAAAGGTATCTCGATATCATTAGCTGCCATTTCTCTCAAATAAAATTGGCCAGAAAATAAATTTTGGATACTATTTTTTAAGTGAGATGCATATGCAATCTTACTAACACTATAACGAACAACCATTGTTGCTTTTTTATATCTTTCAACACTAGAATTAAGAAATCTGCCATTAATTCTCTCAATTTCATTAAAATCTAATTCTTTTTCAGAACCTTGTACATCGAATTCTACTACTTCTAGTTTTTGGCCAGTGATAGGGTTATCACTAACCCTATACAGTTCGCCATTTTTATTTATTTCTACATCATGTGCTATAAACATATGCCACCTCCTTAAAAGTTGTCTCCGATTGCTTCTCTAGCTCCTAGTTCTTCAATAGTCGATTTAATCCATTCAGCATCGCCTTCATTTCTAACTAATAGATTTACTATTGGTTTATTATTTTCTTCTAAGCTATGTCTTACATCTTTACTCATATGAGCATTTATATCACTATTCAATGAACCACCTAAACCTTCTGTTATGCCAGGTGATAAGTCTACTTTAAATGCGTCCATTACTTTCGTTGCCGCTAATCTACTTTCTTTAGCCGCTTTATTAGCATATTGTGCAATTCCATTTCCTAAACCAATCATGGAATACATACCTAAAGATTTGAATTCTCTTGAAGGTGATTTTATACCTAACGCACTTTTAGCAGCATTTAATGCCCCTTTAGCCGCATCCCAGGCTGCTTGTGCTAAATCTTTAGCTTTATCTATAACGCCTCGAATCATGCCAGCTATTAAATCAACACCAGCTTGAACAAAATCAGATACAAAACTTCTCGCTTTTGATACTGCATTTGATACTCCATCACCGACCGCATTTACTACATTCCAGAAACCTTGTACTATACGCTCTAAAAATCTAGCCATTCCGTCAACAGCGAATTGAACCATATCGTTAAAACCTTGTCTTAATTTCGATAACCATTGACTGACTTTTTCGCCAATCATTCCTACTATTTCTTGGAATTTCACAGAAATAGTAGACCAAATTTGTGAAACTTTTGATGATACTATTGACCAAATTTGTTGCCAACTTGTACCGAAAATTCCAAGTATTCTATTTAGTGTACTTGATAAAAATCCAGTAATGATCCCCCAAATATTCACTATCGTTTGCCAAATAATTTGTAAATTTGTAGTTACCATATTCTTTAAAGTCTCCCAGGCTCCGCTAAAATCGCCTGTTAAAAGTTGAATTAATGCTGTAAATAAAGAGATGATTATATTTACAGCTATTGAAATAGCCGCACCTATTAATTGCGCCGCAATTTGAATGGTAGTCCATAACCCTTGAAACGCAGTAATAACTTGAGAAATTATCAACATGATTTGAATACCAAATATTTTATTAAAAATTTCACCTAAAACCTCTAAAATTGGCATTATTGGTTGTAATGTTGATTGAATACTAGCCCACAATTCTTGGAACCATGAAATGACTCCTTGAATCGCACCACCGATAGTATTAGTCAAATCTTGCCACATTTTAGTGATGAAATTTCTAAAATCTTCATTTGTTTTCCATAAATAAACAATAGCACCAACCAAAACTGCTATGATACCAACTACAATGCCAATAGGACTTGTAAGCGCAGTAAATGCAGTGCCTAATAATGGTAAAAGTTTAACTATATTTCCTATTGGGTTTAATAAAAAGCCTATTGCTCCTTTAAGAATATTAATTATCCCAGTGAATATCTTACTTGCGTTACCTGATGTAATAAATTTCTGTGCTAAACCTAATAAAGATGTTCCGAACAATCCTAAAAAGCTATTAACTGCCATCAATGGAACTGCTAATGACCAAATCGCCCCCAATAATATACCTGATATACCAATCAATCGAGCAATCCAAGGATGATTTTCCATTAAAGCAGCTGTAAACCCTATGACTTTAGTAATTACTTTTAAAAGTGCGCTTGCAATTGGTGCCATTGCTGTACCAAAGGCTACTAATAAATTCACGATATTACCTATTAACTGCATAATAACTGGACCATTTTTTTGTACATAATCAATGAACTTTCTAAAGCCCTCTGATTTTCCAACGGTTTCTGACCAATTACGGAATTTTGCACTCATTTTATCTAAATATTCAAAAATAGTATTTGAATTTTGTCCAAATGCCTTCATTAAATTAAAAATACCGGCAAACACATTTTTAAAAATGTTGCCGATAATAGGTAAGTTCTTTTTAGTATATTCTATAAATTGTTTAATACTATTTTGGCCATTTGCGCTATTAGCCCATTTTTGAAAAGATTGTCCTAAGCGATCAAACCAATTAGCTGACCATTGGAACAAAGGAGCTAATTGTGTAAATACGTTAATTATAGCGTCACCAAAGCGACCCAATGCACTTAATAGTTTATTGAATACTGAAACCCCAGTTGTATTCATCATTTTAAAGAATTTTTGTGCTACTTTTGAATTTTCTGCCCATTCTAGCATTTTCTTACTAGCAACGTTCACACCGTCAGCTACACCTTTTAAGAATGGTGTTAATGATTTCATAGCGCTTTTAACTGTATTTAAACCATTAGCCATAGATTCAAATATTGCATTTGCATTTTGTTTAACTATATCTTGCCATGTACTTTTAACTGCTTCTAAAGCAGTTTGGTATTTTTGCGTAGCTGAACTAGCTTCAATCGTTCCATCTTCTAACATTTTGATTGCTGTTATTGCCATTCCTGCATATGCAACAAAACCACCAAAAGCAACGGCACCTGCTCCAGCAAATGCTACTACGCCACCAGTTAATACTTTAACTGCATTTAATACTGCAAATAGCGCTGGAACTAATCCAGCTATAATAGGTATTAATGCTTGTATTGACGTTAACATTATCCCTTTAAAAGTTTGTGAAAAAACAATACCAAATGATTTGATATCTCCAGCTAATCTATCTACATTATTTTTGAAATGATTAACTTGTGTTTCAACATTTCGAAACAGTCGCTGTAGTTTTGATGTAGAAGTTGTATCAACATCAATTTTAATTGTTTTCTTTTTAGGTACTGTCCTCAAAGATTGTGTTACTTTTTTTAATTTGATTTGCGCCTTAGTTATATTAGCATCAACATTAATATTTCTATTGTTAGGTAATCTATATAAATTTTGAGTTACCTTTTTTATGTTGTATTGAGCTTTTTTCACTTTGGCATCTATATCTACTTCTTTTCGAGGAGGGATGGTAGTAAGTATCCCTTTAGCTCTAGTTAACTTTTTTTGTAGCTTTCTTAAAGCAGCAGTGACATCTACATTTATTGCATTAGGTACTGAAGTTTTAGCCAATCGTTGTGCTTTTCTGATATTACGTTCAAAGTTTCTGATAACTGCATATATTTTAGCCACAAAATTACTTTCCATTTTCACCCTCCTTTATGACTTGTATTTCTATTATTTAAAGAATTATAAAATTTTCTAGTTCCTCTCATAACTCTTTCTCTATTCCGTTTATTTTGAGCAAGTTTTTGCTTACGTTTCAATTCGTATTTGTCCTCTTCACCTCGAACAATGTATCTTTCACGTTCAAGTTGATTTTGTAGTTTAGTTAATCTTTTACCTGCTTGAACCATGCCATTTGCTTGCGCCATAAATAGCATGGATTCTTTTTGATCTATCAAAGCCTGACGTCTCCCGACAATCCAATCGCTCCATTTATGTGGAACTAAATTCATAAGTTCATCTTCTGAAAGATAACCTATATACTGGCTTGTCAGTTGCCTTACCTCTGAATAATTTAGTAAGGTAGTTCGCCCATGATTTCTTTGTAGTTGTTCTTCAACATTTCGATTCCGTGTTTCGTTGTTTCTTTCTCTTCTTCTTTGACCATCGGTACAGATTGATTCATCTGTGACCAATAAGCACGTGATTTCTGCTTGAAAAAACCACTATTATTCATCATGTCTAACGCACCTTGTAACAGTTCGATAGTGTCGTCTTTTTCTTCAATAACTTTCATCAATGCATCTTCAATATCTTCACGTTTAGGTGCTTTTTTACCTAAATATGCAGTAGCACATTCCCAAAAATCAGCAATAGATTTTGTATCCCTAGATAAAATACCGTTATAAATTACATTAAATCCTGGTACTTTTTCTTTCTTTCCTTTTTCATCTTCACGTTCTTCAGTAAACTTTCCTGCCTTCATGTCAAAATTAAAAGTAGCTATTGCTTTTATTTCTTCATCATTGATTGTTAAAGTTGTAATAGGATTAAAATTTTGTTTTGTCATTTTTATACCTCTTTTCAAAATTTAAAAATAAAAAGGAGCTATACGCCCCTTTTATGCTCCAGTATCAGTTGTTTTTTTAGTTCTTTCTTCAAATGATCCTTCATATTCATTCATGTTTTCAAACTCAACAGTTGTGCCAGCTTCGCTAGGATTTAACCATTCTTCTGGTAATTCATCTACTTCACCATCGGCACTATTAAATTTAACTTTAGCAGTAATTTCAATCTTGTCGTCCTCGTCATCAAACGACCAATCATGTTCTTCAATTACTACATATGCAAAAGTTCCATGATGTTTACCATTTCGTTTTTGAACTTCCCAAATCCAAATACGCAATTGTTTAAATAACTTAACTGATTCTTTTAGTGCTTCTTGTCCTTTATCACCTGGCACTTTATCAACAGTTAATTTTATTTCTTCCTCTACGCTATTACGTGAATAGTCTTTTTTATCACCTTTAATCATTTCAGCTAAATCATTACTTATTGTATGATCGCCTTCACCAAGGCTTGCTAGTAACACAGACTCTTCAATCGTTAATTTAGAAGCTAATTTCTTATCGGCAATTTGAATTGCTGCAATATACTTTTTCTGCAAAACTTTCACTCTCCTTCATATCTTGTTTTATGTCTATATTTAAAAAGAAGTCGTAAAATGCCATGCTTTGTATACCGATCTATATCAGTAATTACTTGCTGGACGCTTATACGACTTCTAATAAATTCATAATTGGGTATATCTAATTTTCTATTTACTACAAAAGCAATATGACTAATAATTCTAGCGGCCTCATCACGATTATAGGCTTGACTATATACATGAATAGTAATTGCTACATCTTCTTTCATACTATTTGCTGTTTCTTCGGGAGTAACATTAGTCTCTCCAACAACAATATATGGATAAACTGCATTTTTTTGTACGCCTTCATAAACTCTATGATCAACATGCTTATTAATTAATGGATGATTTTCTATTTTGTTATATAATCTTTCAAAGAGGTCAGGCTCAACCGATACCCACATATTTAATCACCTCATCCAAAATACTTTCTAAAAAATTTCTCACCTTGATCAACTGCTGGAAACCAAAAAGGCTGTGGCTCTTGACCGTATGTGGTATACCATTGGCCATCGTCGCCTTTATATGACCACGGTATTTTTTTAGCTCTTGAACCACCTGGTCCAGTAGCAAAAATACCACTGCCAAATTCAATGTACACTGCATAATCAGCACCAACACTAATAACCGCACTATAACCTCCATCAGTAAATTTGAAATCAATACTCTCTTTTAAATAACCTAAGTCTACAGGAGCTAATGCAACAGCAGCGTTATAAATTATAAGTGTTGTTTTTGCTATACCTTTTTTAACCCACTCTTGCATATCATCTTCAAATTTTTCTAGGTCTACGACCAATTTGTCACTACCATATTTAACTTTTGCCACCCTTATACACCTTCAATCTTGTTAAATTTACTTCATGCATACCTCCTTGATCAGTTGGTTCAGCAACAGTTTCATACATTTTATCTTCAAATTTAAAAATTGATTCTCGATTTATTGGTATATGATAGGGTGTGTATAAATTTCGGTCATAAGACGCATCCATTTGATAAAATTTGAGTTGCTCACTGGTAGATGGCGTATCCATAAATCCATTAATTTTTGTCATTGAAACAAATTCTCTAGTTTGATTAGGGCGTTTACCAACTACTTTAAAACTGCCAATTTCTATTACATGCGGAAATTCATTTAAAGGATCAAACATACTACCACTTCAACTTTCTATATGTCATTAAAGGTTTATATAAAGTATCTGGTATCTCTGTAACAAAAGAATAACTGACTGACCCCATAGAACGACTAGATACATTTCCAGTTTCGCTATATTTGATACAGTCAGCTATAAACTTTTTAACTCCTGATGGGTATGGTGTTTTGAATTTATTATTACAATAATCTTCGGCAATACCCTTATAAATTTTTATCATTGTTTCAATTTCCTCATCATGAGAATGGTTATCTAATGGCTTTGAATTTAATAATTTAACCTCACTAGCGTCCATTAAGCATCACCTTTTAATGCATCAATAAGTTCTGCTTTTTTCATGTCAGAATACCCTTCAATCCCCTGTTTTTTGGCAACTTCTTTTAGTTCTGATACTTTCATACTAGAAAAGTCTTTCGCTTCTGAAACAGGCTTAATTAAGGGTACTCGTTGCCTATTTTGGTCAGTAGACAACTCGCTTAATCGCTCAACAGCCACTCGCAATCCATCACGTGGAAAAATATCGCCAACATTGTATTCATAGTCATTGTCTTGTAAGTCGGTAAAGTATTTAATAACTTCATACGTCATTATTACTCACTCCTTATGCTCCTGTATCTTCAGTAAAAGTTACCTTAACTACACCGTTATCGTCTTTAAGGTTAACTCCGTAATGATAGTTAGTAGATAAAATGTGTTCACGTTTTAAGATATCAAAATCTGAATATGCTTCAGGTTTCTTCTTATTAACAATTTCCATCGCACCTTCTTTTTGTATAAATGCTTCTGTTTGGTCTGTTCTCTTTGTCTTAACGATATCAGAAACACCTACTAACTCTGCTACTTGACCTGTTGTAATAGCACGATCTTGAACTGCGCCCCCCACTTTAAACAAGCCTTTTACCAACTTGTTATAGTCCTTAGGATTGATAAATAACGTGTACTTTTCATCTTTTTCAGAATCAAATACTTCAATAGCATCTAAAATGCCAGATGCTGTATGTGTAACTGAAGAAGTTAACTTAGCTGTTTTCAATTCTTCTATATAGTCCATTTCAACTTTATCAGCTAAAGACATAGCCAATTGTCTAGCAGCTTCATTTAAAGTACCGTTTAAGTTTGTAATAACTGCTGTTTGTGTTACTGATACTGCTTTACCTGTTTCCTTAACAGTTACTTTAGTAGTTGTCATGCTCATTTTAGTTGTATCCATTGCTACGCCTTCTTCTAAATCATCGGCTGCTCCAATATAAGCGTATTTAGGACGAGTAATGGCATCACCTGGTTGGCCTACTAATGTATTATCAATAACAGCATATGGTGAGAAGCGAATTTCCTTCTCTAATTTCCCACCTACTACGTTTGCTAATACTTCTGGATTAATCAAATCTGCTTTTTTAGTTTGTTCACTAGCGAAAAATTGTAAATTTAACTGTAGGTTATTTTTCATTATTCAATCTCCTTTTACTTTGATAATTTTTCATATAATTCAGGATTATTGTTCATCAATTCAATATGTTCTTCATAAGTTAACTCACTGAATTTTTCTCTTGTAATATCGTCATATTTATTAGGATTATCTCCAGCATGTGGAGTATTACCAGTTGCCTTAACTCCTCCAAACAAATGCACATTTTCTTTTTTGAAGCTTTCTAAACGTTTGTCTAAACCTTTTACTGTTCCATCGTCTTGCAATTCTAGTCCTTCTTTATCAATAAGTTTTAGAACATGATCGGCATTAACAGCATCTTTTGCTACTGCAACTTTAATAGCATTATCTAAGCGTAATTCTTTCATTTTTGCTTCATATTCTGAGTTAGTGTTTTTATATTCTTCAAGTTGCTTTTCTAATGCTTCTTTATCGTTGGCCTTAGATTCTAAGTCAGTAATTTGTTTATCACGATTAGAAATTTCTTCGTTTGCTTTATCAAGCTCTTTTTGAGCTGAATCAGCTTTGTCTTTAGATTCTTTTAATAAATCGTTATGCTTATCAATTATTTTATTAACGGTTTCATCATCAAGACCTAAATCAATTAAAAATTTTTTGTCCATAATTAATTACTCCTCTCATTTTTATTGGTGTTGAATTTGCACCTTTTAACGCCTTGAGCATATTTGGGCATAAAAATAGCTACCACACACTGTGCAGTAGCTTTAATCGCTTATTTCGGGTCTAAAGTTTACCAATTCTTTACTTATTATTTCTGTATCTGCTTCATTGCTAATAGTTATATTTACGATTGGTTCTTTTAAAATTTCACTTATTTCAGTTAATAATGATTTAACCTTCTCTAATTTTTCAATACCTTCATCAGCATCTACAATTACTTTTAACTTTACTTCTTTCATTATTCATCACTCCTTTTGTGTTTTTCCCACTCTGAATAGGTCATGAATCTTATTACTTCGGTTTTATCATCATCTTTTCTTGCTCTCATTACTGTTGGTAATTCATCTTTATCAATGTAATAAAGTAATTTACACCGACAATTTATATTTTCTCTTGCACTTTTAATCCCAACAAATAATTTAGGTGCTTGGCCAATACAACCACTAGAATGGAAGTTATCATCGATAGGTATTGCTTTGCCATCAAGATGACGATGAGTGTCACGTGTCCTAGTATCTTTTGTAGCAAACCATTTCTTTTTCATATCTAAACCATTATCTTTAGCAACTTTAGCGCTATCAAGTCCAGCTTGTGACATTGCTCTGCCCGCTTCTGTACGAGCAACTCTCAATGATTGCACCTTTGTCATACCAATATCTTCACGTAATGATTTAGCTATTTTTGCATAACCTTCACCACTCATAATACCTTGTGTGATGTTTATACGAATTCTTTTAATAACTTCGTTACGATGTTTCTGTAATGTAGGAACCAATTTTATAAATTCGATTGGTTGCTCTATTGCACTTACAATAACTTCAGGACTAGGAATATCAAACTGCATTGGTTTTTGTGATGCCATTTCATATAGGTAAAGGCTCATTAAATACTTTTTGATATAACTGTTTTGTTGCGATTGTTGTATGGTTTTAATTACTTCTTTGTAATCACCATTTAACATTTGCGCTATTCGTATAAGCTCTTTATTAAGTCTGTTATATTTATTAAATTCAGTCCAAGTGGCATGTACAGTTTCTTGCTGATACTTTTCAAATAATACTGCTATAGTTTGCTGAATCACTTTTAACCTTTTTGCAAATACTATTTCTATTTCACTTTCAGCTTGTCGTTGGATTAATTCGATATATTCATCTATATCACTTTGATTCGTTATCTTCGGATTCTTCTTGTTCATTTGAACCCTCCTCAATATCACCAACTTGTTTATTAAATTCCATTTGTTCTTTTTGTAATCTTTGTAATTCTGCTTCTAAATCTTCAACAAACGGATGATTTTCAATTACCGTTTCATGGCTCAATATCCCCATTGAAGATTGTGCCATTTGTACTTGTAATTCTGTGTTTGCAACTTTGTTATAATTAAAACTTATATCAATTTCCTTATGATTAACTTTTAAATTATGATGTTCTATTACGTACCAAAGTAATTCTTGTATGGCCACTTTTGTTTTACGAGCTAATTTATCGGCTTTTAAATTTAAATTAGTGTATAAAAACTCTAATGCAACACCACTTGGTGCAGAACCAAATTTATCAGAACTAAAATCTACTGCTTGGCCAAATAACATTATATTTTCATATAACATCTTTAAATACTTTTCTGTATTTTCTACAGGTACTTTAATTTCAATTGTATCTACACCACCATCAACGTTACTTACTTTAATAGCGCCATAATGTCGCATATTACGTTTAAACTCTGATAAATCGGTGTCATCGTAATTAGTTAGAACATATATTAATTCATTTGATTCTTTAAACATGTTTGCTGTATCAGATAAACGCCTATTATATGCATCTATTTGAGTTTTATACATAAACAAATCTGAGCGTTCGGCATCGTTATTTTTAAAAGGTATAAACGGTATACGTCCCCATGAACCCGTACTGAAATGTGTTTCTTGACTATTTAAATTACGTGAGTAATCTCTTATTAAACTTCCATTATCATAAACATAATAATTAATTAATGTTTCATCCCAATACTCGACTTTCATTTCGTTATCTAATTTATAGAAACGAATAAATGCTTCCAATTCTTC
>ERZ1023284.48-NODE-48-length-19742-cov-4.711891_pt1 | contig 19742 bp, 17 predicted proteins | sample MGYA00380467_ERZ1023284 | MGnify/ENA primary metagenome ERZ1023284 (study PRJEB33173, sample SAMEA4830367) | metagenome | study: EMG produced TPA metagenomics assembly of the PRJEB25223 data set...
ATATTAAGCGCCTATTAGAAGATTTTGATGAACAAATGACTGCACAATTTAAAGCATTAGAACCATTAGATGATTTATTAACTTTATTAGAAGAAAGTTTAAAGGAAGAACCACCGATTTCAGTTAAAGAGGGCGGGTTGTTTAAAGCTGGCTTTAACAGTGATTTAGATAGTTATTTAGAAGCTTCAAAAAATGGTAAAACATGGTTAGCAGAATTACAAGCCAAAGAACGTGAGAGAACTGGCATTAAATCACTTAAAATCAGTTTTAATAAAGTGTTTGGTTACTTTATTGAAATCACACGAGCTAATTTACAAGGTTTTGACCCGACAGCTTATGGTTATAACAGAAAGCAAACACTTTCAAATGCTGAACGTTTTATAACAGATGAATTGAAAGAAAAAGAGGACATTATCTTAGGAGCTGAAGACAAAGCAATTGAATTAGAGTATCAATTGTTTGTAGGGCTTAGAGAACAAATTAAATCATATACAGAGCGATTACAAAAACAAGCAAAAGTGATATCAGAGCTTGATTGTTTACAAAGTTTTGCAGAAATTGCTCAAAAATATAATTATGCACGACCTACTTTTAGCGAAGATAAAACGTTAGAACTTATCAATTCGAGACATCCTGTTGTAGAACGTGTGATGGATCATAACGACTACGTGCCTAATGATTGTGCGCTTAATCAAGATACATTTATATATTTGATTACCGGTCCAAATATGTCAGGTAAATCCACTTATATGAGACAAGTAGCCATAATTAGTATCATGGCGCAAATGGGTGCTTATGTGCCATGTGAATCGGCAACATTACCCGTTTTTGATCAAATTTTTACTAGAATTGGTGCTGCCGATGATCTAGTTTCAGGTAAAAGTACGTTTATGGTTGAAATGTTAGAAGCACAAAAAGCCCTTGCTCATGCTACTGAAGACAGCCTAATCATTTTTGATGAAATAGGACGTGGTACATCTACTTATGATGGTTTAGCATTAGCTCAAGCAATGATCGAATATGTTGCACATACTTCGAATGCTAAGACGTTATTTTCAACACATTACCATGAATTGACTACACTAGATCAGTCGTTGCCTTGTTTGAAAAATATACATGTTGCAGCAAATGAATATGAAGGTGAATTGATATTCCTTCATAAGGTGAAAGATGGCGCAGTTGATGATAGTTACGGTATACAAGTAGCTAAATTAGCAAACTTACCAGATGCAGTGATTGATAGAGCGCAAGTCATATTAGATGATTTCGAACAAAGCAATAAACAAGAAACTAAAGTTGATGTAAATACAGTGGAATTAGAGCATAGTAGTAACGAGCCATTTAATGATTCAGTAAATGACTCAAATGCAACGTACCAATATCAAATACCAGAGGCTAAGGAATTTGCTAGTCAAGAGCAAAGTCAATTTGAACAGGCGGCATTTGATTTATTCGATACATCTGCAAAACAAAGTGAAGTTGAAAATGAAATTAAAACATTGAATTTATCTAATATGACACCTATAGAAGCACTTGTGAAACTAAGTGAATTACAAAGACAATTGAAATAGAGGTGAAGTCAAATGGGTAAAATTAAAGAGTTACAGACATCATTAGCAAATAAAATTGCTGCTGGAGAAGTTGTTGAACGTCCAGGGTCAGTAGTTAAAGAATTATTAGAGAATGCCATTGATGCCCAAGCGACCGAAATCAATATAGAAGTAGCGCAGTCTGGTGTTGAGTCTATCCGCGTAGTCGATAATGGTACCGGGATTGCCATAGATGATTTAGGGCTCGTATTTCATCGTCATGCTACGAGCAAATTAGATCAAGATGATGATTTGTTCCATATACGTACGTTAGGTTTCCGAGGAGAAGCCTTAGCAAGTATATCTTCAGTGTCGAAAGTGACACTGAAGACTTGTACAGATAATGAAGAAGGGCAAGAAATTTATGTTGAAAATGGTGAAATTCTTAAACAAAAACCAGCAAAAGCTAAACGTGGTACAGATATTTTAGTTGAATCCCTATTTTATAATACACCTGCACGTCTCAAATATATTAAAAGTTTATATACAGAATTAGGTAAAATAACGGATATTGTGAATCGTATGGCAATGAGTCATCCTGATATACGTATTTCATTGGTTTCTGATGGTAAGACTATCATTAAAACAAATGGCTCTGGTCGTACAAATGAAGTTATGGCTGAAATATATGGTATGAAAGTAGCTAAAGATTTAGTTCATATTACTGGAGATACGAGTGATTATCATTTAGAAGGTTATGTCGCAAAACCTGAGCACTCTAGAAGTAATAAACATTATATTTCTATTTTTATAAATGGTAGATATATTAAAAACTTTTTACTTAATAAGGCAATTCAGGAAGGTTATCATACGCTATTGATGATTGGTCGATTCCCTATTTGTTACATTAATATAGAAATGGATCCTATACTAGTAGATGTCAATGTACATCCGACGAAACTAGAAGTAAGACTTTCCAAAGAAGATCAACTCTTTGAATTAATAGTTGAAAAAATTCGTGAAGCATTTCAAGATCGTATTTTAATTCCGCAAAACGACATGGATAAAATCACTAAGAAAAATAAAGTGCTGGATAAATTTGAACAGCAAAAAATGGATTTTGAAAAACGTAAACAACAAAACGAATTAAAACAACCTCTTCGTGATGAGATACAAGGTTATGGAAGTCATGAAAATAATGAAAATAATGAAAGTGATGAATCCAAATCGCAACCTCAATTACAATATAATAATGAGAATACGCATAATAATGATTTTCAATCAACTATACAGGAAACAGAAGTCAATAATGACGATTATGCACAATCACAAAGAACGTTATTAAATGAAATGGATACTGACGAACAAGCATCAACGTTTGATCAAAAGAACGGACACGAAACTTTTAACCAAGATGACATGGAGCAAGATATCGCAAGTCAAGATATCAAAGGTAGTGTTAGTAAAGATGCCTCAAGACGTGTACCTTATATGGAAGTAGTTGGCCAAGTCCATGGTACATATATAATTGCTCAAAATGAACAAGGTATGTACATGATTGATCAACATGCTGCTCAAGAACGGATTAAATATGAGTATTTTAGAGAGAAAATTGGCGAAGTTTCAAATGAAATTCAAAATTTATTAATTCCTTTAACGTTCCATTTTTCTACAGACGAACTGATGATTATCAATCAACATAAAGAAGAATTAGACAAAGTTGGCGTGCATTTAGAACCATTTGGTGGTAATGATTATATAGTAGATAGTTATCCAGTTTGGTTCCCAGCGTCTGAAGCGGAAGAAATTATAAAAGATATGATTGAATATGTATTAGAGCATAAGAAAGTTAATGTCAAAAAAATACGTGAAGAAGCTGCAATTATGATGAGCTGTAAACAATCTATTAAAGCCAATCACTATTTGAAAAATAATGAAATGGCTGATTTAGTTAATCAATTAAGAGAAACTGAAGATCCTTTTACTTGTCCACATGGCAGACCGATTATTATAAACTTTTCAAATTATGAATTAGAGCGACTGTTCAAACGAATTATCTAGGAGGTTAGTGGATGAAGCCACATATTTTACCAGCTATTCGATCAATGAAAGACTTGGAGAAAATGATACAAACGGATTATAAAGAATGTGTGTTACTAGATACACATATTGGACATGTTAAAAGCATCATGGAATTACTTAAGAAGAATAAAATTGAAACGTATATGCATATCGATTTGATTAAAGGTATGAGTCATGATGAATTTGCATGCGAATATATCATACAGAATTATCATCCTAAGGGTATAGTTTCTACTAAAACAAAGGTAATCAATAAAGCGAAATCATTGAATACAACGACTGTTTTTCGAGTGTTTATATTAGATAGTCACGCTTTATCACGTAGCATAGAACTAATAAAACGTGTAGAACCTGATTATGTAGAAGTATTACCTGGAATTGCCAGTAAAGTAATTCAAATTATTAATGAAGAAACAAATACTTCTGTAATAGCTGGAGGCTTAATTAACACAGTAGATGAAGTTGAAGTCGCAGTCGAAAATGGTGCTAAATATATTACCACAAGTGACAGACATTTATGGTAAGTCAATCGTACTTTAATTAATTCAAATTAGAACAATTGCACAGCATTTTTCTAAAATTAATTCAAAAACAACAAATGAAATTCAAAAGTTAGCCATTTAAGCATTAGGTAATCTCATTGCCGCCTTAAATGAGCTAACTTTTTTTATAAAACTTTTAAAGGGGGATTAATGATGTTAAAACCACAAAAGTTAAAACGGGGAGATACGGTTGCTATTGTATCGCTATCATCAGGTCTCGCAGGTGATGATTCTATTATATGGAGAACATATCAAGGAATACAAAGGTTACAAGAGGTTTTCGGTTTGAAAGTAAAAATAATGTCATATGCACTAAAGGGCAGTGAGTTTATACAACAACATCCAGAATTGCGTGCCTCAGACCTAAATGAAGCTATAAGAGATAGAGAAGTTAAAGCTATTATAAGTTGTATTGGTGGAGATGATGCGATTAGGATATGGCCTTATGTAGATCGTGAAGCACTCTAAAACTTTCCGAAAATTTTCTCAGGGTATTCAGATTCAACAACAGTACATATGATGTTTTATAAAATGGGCATCACTAGTTTTTACGGTCCAGCGTTGTTAACAGATTTCGCAGAGAATATTAACATGGATTGTTATACGATAAAGCATATAGAAAACAACTGGTTTAATAGTGAGCCAATAGGTGAAGTGAGACCTGCAAAATATATTAGGCCTTATGGATTAAGTTGGGATGTTGAAAATAAAGCCATAGCGAGACCGGTTATACAACAACAAAGATATATTTTCCTGCAGGGCCAAGGACAAGTTAATATCAAGGGACACTTAATAGGGGGGAATTTGGAAACACTTGTAGATATTAAAGATTCTGAATTATTTCCACAATTAAATGATTTTGAACAGGCTATTTTATTTTTAGAAACTTCGGAAGATACGCCTAAACCTGATGAATTTAGAGACATGTTATTTCAATTGCTTAAAAAAGGAGTATTCCATAGAGTTAACGGTATAATATTTGGTAAACCATTTAACAATACTTATTATGAGCAATATAAAAATGAAATACTGACATTTTTCAACGTAGAATCGCTCAAAAAATTACCTATATTATATAATTTGTCATTTGGTCATAATGAACCTAAACATATATTGCCCTATGGTGTTGAAGCACAGATTAATTGCGAAACTAAACAATTTTTTATTACTGAAAATGCTGTTACTGAGGGTTAATTTGTGACAAGATTTTAACAAAATATTTGACAACGCTTACAAAATCGGTGTAAGATGAATTTAAGTTAATAATTAGAACAGAGATGGGAGATTTCTACAGTAATTAAACCGGTGGTTCGAAACTGGCTATAATTGTAGGGGTCTCTCTATCTATTTTTAGGAGGAGTCTCTATGAGTGTATATTTTGCTGAATTCTTGGGAACAGCAATATTGGTATTATTTGGGGGAGGCGTTTGTGCCAACGTCAATTTGAAAAAAAGTGCTGGTAACGGCGCGGATTGGGTTGTTATTGCATTAGGTTGGGGGCTTGCGGTTACAATGGGAGTCTATGCTGTGGGTAATATTTCAGGTGCGCATCTTAACCCCGCGGTAACACTTGCGTTCGCAATGGATGGTGCTTTAAGTTGGGGTATGGTGCCAGGGTATATAATTTGCCAAATCCTGGGCGGTATTACTGGTGGTATCGTTGTTTGGTTAATGTATTTAGCACACTGGAAACAAACGGAAGATCAAGGAGCAAAATTAGGTGTATTCTCTACTGCGCCTGCGATTAAAAATTATTTTGCAAACTTCTTAAGTGAAATTATTGGTACTGCTGCTCTAACATTAGGCTTAATGTTTATCGGTATGAATAAAATCGCTGATGGTTTAAATCCATTAATCGTTGGTAGCTTGATTATTGCAATTGGTTTAAGTTTAGGTGGACCAACTGGTTATGCGATTAACCCGGCTCGTGATTTAGGTCCGCGTATTGCACATGCAATATTACCAATTGCAGGTAAAGGTAATTCGAATTGGAGTTATGCAATTGTACCTGTTTTAGGTCCTATCACAGGCGGAATGATCGGTGCTGTTATTTATAGATTAGTTTACAAAGGGGCATTTGATATGATGTCAGTTCTAGCAATCGTATTACTAATAGTTACAATTGCCCTTGGTATTGTGTTAAATAAATCTAAAAGTGCAAAAGGTATCGAATCGGTTTATTAATTAAGTTTCAACAGTCCTGTTTATAAGTTAAAATATAAACAGGCTTTATAATATATAAATATAAGTAATAAAAGCATGTTTGTGGAGTGAGATATTTGGCAATGTGTAAGTTAGACGTATAAAGTGTCAAATTTTACATACACTATGTGGAAAGCGAACATGATAAAAGGGAGATTATAATTATGGAAAAATATATCTTATCAATTGACCAAGGAACTACAAGTTCAAGAGCAATTCTTTTTGACCAAGATGGTAAAATCAAAGGCGTAGCGCAACGCGAGTTTAAACAATTCTTCCCTAAATCAGGTTGGGTAGAACATGATGCAAATGAAATTTGGACATCAGTTTTAGCTGTTATCGCTGAAGTTTTAAATGAAGAAAATGTCGGTGCAGATCAAATTGCTAGTATCGGTATTACGAATCAACGTGAAACAACAGTAGTATGGGACAAAGCAACGTCACGCCCTATCTACCATGCAATTGTATGGCAATCTCGTCAAACTCAAGGCATTTGTCAAGATTTAAAGGATCAAGGTCTAGAAGATAAATTCCGTGAGAAAACAGGTTTATTATTAGATCCTTATTTTGCTGGTACAAAAGTAAAATGGATTTTAGACAATGTTGAAGGTGCAAGAGAAAAAGCTGATAATGACGAACTATTATTTGGAACAATCGATTCGTGGTTAGTTTGGAAATTATCTGGTGGTAAAGCACATATCACAGATTATACAAATGCAAGTCGTACATTAATTTATAACATTCATGACTTAGAATGGGATCAAGAATTACTTGATATTTTAGAAATCCCTAATTCTATGCTACCTGAAGTGAAAGCATCAAGTGAGGTCTATGCGAATACTATAGATTATCACTTCTTCGGTAAAGAAGTACCAATTTCTGGTATTGCTGGTGACCAACAAGCAGCTTTATTTGGACAAGCTTGTTTTAACCGTGGCGACGTGAAAAATACTTACGGTACTGGTGGATTCATGTTGATGAATACTGGTGAAGAAGCGGTTACATCTAAGAGTGGTTTGTTAACAACTATTGCATATGGGATAGACGGTAAAGTCAATTATGCACTTGAGGGTTCTATTTTCGTATCTGGATCTGCAATTCAATGGTTACGTGATGGTCTTAGAATGATTAATTCTGCGCCACAATCAGAGAATTACGCAGAGCGTGTCGAATCTTCAGAGGGTGTATATGTCGTACCAGCGTTTGTTGGTTTAGGTACACCTTATTGGGATGCAGAAGCACGAGGTGCAATCTTCGGCTTAACACGTGGTACAGAAAAAGAACATTTCATCCGTGCAACATTAGAGTCATTATGTTATCAAACGCGTGATGTATTAGAAGCAATGGAAAAAGATTCTGACATTACAGTAAATAATCTACGTGTTGATGGTGGCGCTGTAAAAAATAATTTCATTATGCAATTCCAAGCTGACTTATTAAATGTTGGAGTAGAACGACCAGAGATTAATGAAACGACAGCTTTAGGTGCTGCATACTTAGCAGGACTTGCTGTAGGATTCTGGGATAGTAAAGATGAAATTGCTAATCGTTGGAAACTTGAAAAAGACTTTACACCGAATATGGAAGATAAAGAAAGAGAAAAATTATATAAAGGCTGGAAAAAAGCCGTAGAAGCAACTCAAGTCTTTAAATTAGAAGATGAATAAAAAAATAGACTAAAAGTTGTTATGTATGCTACAATATGGGTAAGTTAATAATACAGAGATGAGAAATGAGAGATTCAGTTCGTACAATTATATATGTATGGGATGAGTCTCTCTTTTTTTATTATTTTAGGAGGCCTAGTTTTTATGAGTTTATCAACATTAAAAAGAGAACAGATCAAGAAAGATTTGAAAAATAAAGATTTTGACGTTGTCATTATTGGTGGCGGTATTACTGGAGCAGGTATTGCTTTAGATGCTAGTCAAAGAGGTATGAAAGTTGCTTTAGTAGAAATGCAAGACTTTGCACAAGGTACAAGTTCACGTTCTACTAAATTAGTACATGGTGGCTTGCGTTACTTGAAACAACTACAAGTTGGCGTTGTAGCAGAAACTGGTCGTGAACGTGCAATTGTATATGAAAATGGACCACACGTAACAACACCTGAGCGTATGCTTTTACCAATGCACAAAGGCGGTTCAATGGGTAAATTCACTACTGCTATCGGTTTAACAATGTATGATAGATTAGCTGGTGTTAAAAAAGCAGAACGCAAAACAATGCTAAATGCTAAAGAAACATTAGAAAAAGAACCACTTGTTAAAAAATCTGGTCTTAAAGGTGGCGGTTCTTACGTTGAGTATCGTACTGATGACGCGCGTTTAACAATAGAAGTTATGAAACGTGCAGAAGAAAAAGGCGCAACGATTATTAACCATACAAAATCTGTTCATTTCACATATGATTCCAATGAACAAGTTAATGGTATTCAAGTAGAAGATCAAATTAACAATGAAACTTATCCAGTTAAAGCTAAAAAAGTTATCAATGCAAGCGGTCCATGGGTAGACGAAGTTCGCAGTGGTGACTATGCAAGAAATAATAAACAGTTACGCTTAACTAAAGGTGTTCACATTGTTATTGATCAATCTAAATTCCCATTAGGTCAAGCTGTTTATTTCGATACTGAAAAAGATGGTCGTATGATTTTTGCTATACCACGTGAAGGTAAAGCATATGTAGGTACAACAGATACATTCTATAATAACGACAAAGCTTCACCGCTTGCTACACAAGAAGACAGAGATTACTTAATTGATGCAATTAATTACATGTTCCCAGATGTAGACGTTAAAGATGAAGACATTGAATCATCATGGGCTGGAATTAGACCATTAATTTTAGAAGAAGGTAAAGACCCATCTGAAATTTCTCGTAAAGATGAAGTTTGGGAAGGTAAATCAGGTCTATTAACAATTGCTGGTGGTAAATTAACTGGTTACCGTCACATGGCTTTAGAAATTGTAGACCTATTATCAAAACGCTTGAAAGAACAATATGGTATGAAATTTGCTAAATGTGCTACAAAACATTTAACAATTTCTGGTGGAGATGTTGGTGGTAGTAAAAACTTTGAACAATTCATCGACCAAAAAGTTGAAGAAGCTAAATCATATCAAATAGATGAAGCAACAGCGCGTCACTTTGCTTCTAAATATGGTTCTAATGCGGAAGAGTTATTTAAAATTGCACAAACAGCTCAACATCAAGATACTGGATTACCATTAGACATTTATACAGAATTAATTTATTCAATACAAAATGAAATGGTGTACCGTCCAACAGACTTCTTTATTCGTCGTACAGGTAAACTTTATTTCAAAATTGATGATGTATTAAATTATAAAGAGCAAGTTATTGAAGTTATGAGCGACTTATTAGGATACACTAATATTCAAAAAGAAGCTTATACAAAAGAATTACAAATTGCTATTGATGAAGCACAAACTGGTAATCAACAACCAGCAGAAAAAGAATAATCATTTAAGATTTTGTGCTACAAAGTTTATAAGAAAAGCAGCTACTGACTCTATTAAGTTGGTAGCTGCTTTTTATGCTATAGAAATTGTCGCTTGTCACTAAACGCTTAGCGTAGTATTTGATAACATGATATTTTGAAGGTATATTGTATAATATAGATAATGATAAGCGTATGGTATGGGAGGCTAAACACATGAGTAAAAACGAATTCAAAATAACAGTTTCAGACGGGACAATGCTAGAAGTTAAATTGGATAAGGCTAAAAACGAAACGATTGGTATCGTGCATTTACTTCATGGCATGGCTGAGCATATGGATAGATACGATCATCTAGTTGAATCGTTAAATCAGCAAGGCTACGATGTATTGCGTCATAACCATAGAGGTCACGGTAAAGAGATTGACGATAGTGAAAGAGGACATATTGATCATATGTCGCAAGTAGCTGATGATACATATGAAATAGCACAAACAATGTGTGCGTATTATTATAATATACCTTACATTGTAATCGGACACTCTATGGGTTCAATTATTGCGCGCATTTTTATTCAAAAATATCCCGATGCTGCACAAGGTGTAATTTTATCAGGAACTACACAATATCCTAAATATAAAGCTGCATTGCTAAGAATCATTTTGAAATTAAATACGCTAATTACAGGAAAAAAACGGCGTTTAAATTGGTTGAATCGTATGATGTATAGAACATTTAATAAAAATATAGTCAATCAGCAAACAGCAAGTGATTGGTTATCTAGTGATCCTAAAGAGGTGGAACAATTTATCAAAGATCCTTACACTGGTTTCTTGGTATCTAACCAATTGATCTACGAAACAATGAAACATATGTTACTAACAAGCAACAGTAAAAATATGAAAAAGCTTAATCCAAATCTTCCGATTTTATTAATATCTGGCAAAGAAGATCCATTAAGTGAATATGGCAAGGGGATAAGGAAATTAGGAAATTTATATAAAAAAGCAGGGGTTAAGCATATCACTGTACACTTGTATAAAAACAAGAGACATGAAGTATTATTCGAGCAAGGTTATACAGAAACATGGCAACACATGTATGAGTGGATCGAAAAGCAAATTTTAAAAAAGTATAAATAGAAAAAGAGAGTTGATACACGTGCAAAGCGACAAACTATTTTTAATCGTATTAGTAGGACCAACAGCTGTGGGTAAAACAGAGTTTAGCATTGAATTAGCAAAGAAAGTGGACGGTGAAATTATTAGTGGTGATTCAATGCAAGTTTATAAACATATGGATATTGGAACAGCTAAAATTACGCAAGACGAGATGTCAGGTATCCCTCATCATATGATTGATATTTTAGAACCGAATGAAAACTTTTCAGCATATGAATTTAAAAATAGAGCACAACGGTTAATTAAAGAGATTACAGCAAGAGGGCGTGTGCCTATTATTGCAGGCGGTACGGGGCTGTATATTCAATCGCTTATCTATAATTATGACTTTGAAGATGAAACTATTTCTGAACAAAAAAGTTTAGAAATTGAAGCAAAGTTATCTGAACTTGATCAATTATCAAATGAGGCGTTGCATCAATACTTGGCGTCTTTTGATGAGGTATCTGCGCAAGATATACACCCAAATAATCGAAAAAGAGTTAGAAGAGCGATACAATATTATTTAAAAACGAAAAAACTTTTAAGTTCTCGCAAGAAAGTACAACAATTTACTGAAAATTATGATACATTATTATTAGGGATAGAAATGTCGCGTGACATATTATATCAAAGAATTAATAAACGTGTAGATATAATGTTGGAACGTGGATTAGTTAGTGAAGTGCAACAACTCGTTGATAATGGATATGAAACGAGTCAAAGTATGCAAGCGATAGGATACAAAGAAATTGTACCGGTCATCAAAAAAGAATTAAGTTTAGATGAAGCAACTGAAAAATTAAAACAACATTCTAGAAATTACGCTAAGCGACAAATGACTTGGTTTAAAAACAAGCTCGACGTGTTGTGGTTAGATAGAGAGAGAAAGTCACTATCATTGATGTTAGAAGAGGTTTCAGTCCAAATACAGAAAAGGAGAACATAATATGAATACAACAGAAAACATCCAAGATAAATTCCTTGGGCAATTTAAGGCTGATCAGACAAAGGTAGTTGTGTTTTTAGTGAATGGTTTTCAAATGAAAGGTATTATCGAAGATTATGATAAGTATTTAGTATGCTTATTATCACAATTTACAAACATGCGATTAGTACATTTACGATTGACGATTCAAACACTGAAGAGGAAGCGTAAATACTACATTTTAAAACTTAATATTTAATATGATACTTTATATATAAAGTAGAAGAGGCAGGGGATAAATATCTCTGTCTAAAGCATGAACGTCGGTTTCTATTGAGATAAATTTGAAACTGGCGTTTTCTTCGTTTTTTAAAAATAAATGGCTTATGACCTACGCTCATTCTTATACTTAGTATTATGCTAGTCAAAATAAGTTTTTTTGATTTTAATTACAAACAACATTATAAGAAATGCTTAATTTATATGCTAAACAAGTATGCAAATTCAAAGTAGTGAGATTTGTGTATAAAAAGGACTAATCCATTTTTATTATTTGGATTAGTCCTTTTTGAGATAGAGTATTTAAGCCTCTATTTTTTAGTGATTACTAAATCTATAACAATCATCGGTTTAAAATGTAATTTATCAAATTGTATAGTATGAAAATAATCTTATGCTTTTAAAAATAGTTCTAATATTTATTGATAGGCTTGTTCTAACTGTTTCAAGTTATATTAAAGTAGTGCTTCAATCTCAGATTCAATTTGAGTTGGTTTTTTCTGCGGAGAGAAGCGGTGAACGACATTTCCTTGTTTATCAACTAAGAATTTTGTGAAATTCCATTTAATTTTTTCGTTGAATAACCCATTTTGGGCTTCTGTTAAAAATTTATAAAGTGGGTGTTGATTATCCCCTTTAACATCTATTTTTTCATGCATTGGAAAAGAAACGCCGTAATTAATTTTGCAATTTTGTGTTGCTTCTTCTCCGCTACCAGGTTCTTGGCCGCCAAACTGGTTACATGGGAATCCTAAGACGATGAAATCTTGATCTTTATATTTCTCATACAATGCTTGTAAACCTTCAAACTGGGGTGTGAATCCACATTCACTTGCAGTATTCACAATCAACATAACTTTATCTTTATATGTGTCTAATTGATATGTTTCTCCATTTGGCTGTTGAACTTCTATATCATATATAGTCATTTTAATTCACCTCTTATTATTAATTTAACACAATTTGAGTTTATAGTCTTTATATTGGCACTATGATAGAATGACTAAGAAAACTTGGAAAAGAGGTGCATGTAATGACCCAATATCAAACGCATACAACCAAACAAAAATTAGAGACAGCAATATTGATTGGAGTACATGCTCAAACAGACAATGATTTTAATTTCGAATCTACGATGGAAGAGTTGGCATCTCTTTCCAGAACCTGTCAATTGGATGTTCAAGAGCAATTTACTCAAAATAGAATAAACGTTGATAACAAATATTATGTTGGTAAAGGTAAATTAGATGAGATAAAAGCATATGTTGAATTTCATGATATTGATGTTATCGTTGCGAACGATGAATTGACCACAGCGCAATCTAAGACGCTTAACGGTAATTTAAATGTTAAAATCATTGATAGAACACAGCTTATATTAGAAATTTTTGCTTTAAGAGCACGTAGTAAAGAAGGTAAATTGCAAGTAGAATTAGCTCAATTAGATTACTTAATGCCTAGATTGCAAGGACACGGGAGAAGTTTATCGCGTTTAGGTGGCGGAATCGGTACAAGAGGTCCTGGTGAAACAAAGCTTGAAATGGATCGCAGACACATAAGAACGAGAATGAATGAAATCAAGCATCAGTTAGAAACTGTAGTAGAGCATCGTGAACGTTATCGTAACAAACGTGAACAAAATCATGTGTTTCAAGTTGCGCTTGTTGGCTACACTAATGCTGGTAAATCATCGTGGTTTAACGCATTAGCTAAAGAAACGACATATGAAAAGAATTTGTTGTTTGCAACGCTTGATCCTAAAACGAGACAAATTCAAATTAACGATGGGTTTAATCTCATTATTTCTGATACGGTTGGTTTTATACAAAAATTACCAACAACGCTCATTGCTGCTTTTAAATCCACGTTAGAAGAAGCTAAAAATGCAGACTTACTATTACATGTAGTAGACAGTAGCCATCCAGAATACCGAGCGCAATATGATACAGTGAATCAAATTATTGGTGATTTAGAAATGGGACAAATCCCTCAAGCGATTATTTTTAATAAAAAAGATTTACATGAAGGAACATTGCCAGCTACAAATAAACCACATGTTTTTGTTTCAAGCAAAGAACAAGAAGATGTAGAAAAGGTTAAAGCACTTTTATATAATGAAGTGAAAAAAGTATTAACTTATTATGAGGAGCATGTACCGAGTTCAGATGCCGATCGTTTATATTTTTTAAAACAAAATACATTAGTGTCTGAATTGAATTTTAATGAAACAACTGCGACTTATGAAGTGAAAGGCTATAAAAAAGAGTAGAAGGAAGTAATGATTAATGGAAGAGATGAAACAACTGATTGCAGAAACTGAAGAAACATTAGCGCCTTATTTTAAATATATTGAAGAGGTTGCCTATGAGAACCAAGAAAAAGTATTAAATGCTTTTCATGTAGTCAAAGCAACAGAAAACGACTTACAAGGTACTACGGGCTACGGTTATGATGACTTAGGCCGAGATCACCTTGAAGCAATTTATGCACATGCTTTTAAAGCAGAAGATGCCATTGTAAGGCCTCAAATTACCTCTGGTACACACGCGATTACAATTGCCTTGCAGAGCGTTTTGAAATATGGAGACGAACTTTTATATATTACAGGTAACCCATATGATACATTGCTAGAAGTAATAGGTATTAATGGTAATGGGATAGAAAGTTTGAAAGAACATGGTGTGAGTTATGATAAAGTCGATTTAAGAGAGGGAGACATCGATATTCAAGCCGTGTTTAAACAAATTAAACCACAAACAAAAGTAATTGCTATCCAAAGATCGAAAGGTTACGATCAACGCCCTTCAATTAAATTAGATTTTATCGAACAGGCAATACAACAAATAAAAGCGCAATATCCGGATATAATCATTTTTGTAGATAATTGCTACGGTGAATTTGTTGAGAAACGTGAGCCTATTGAATGTGGTGCAGACTTAATTGCAGGATCATTGATTAAAAATCCAGGTGGCGGCTTGGCAAAAATTGGTGGTTATATTGCAGGTGAAAAATCGCTAGTCGAAAGATGTGGTTATCGATTAACTGCACCAGGTATAGGTAAAGAGGCGGGTGCTTCGCTAAATTCACTTCAGGAAATGTATCAAGGATTCTTTCTTGCGCCACATGTAGTAAGCCAAAGTTTAAAAGGAGCATTGTTTACTAGTTTATTATTAGAGAAAATGGACATGCGTACTGCACCACGCTATGACGTTGATAGAACTGATTTGATACAAACTGTGTCATTTGATACAAAAGAACAAATGATTCTATTTTGCCAAAGTATCCAACAAGCTTCTCCAATAAATGCACATTTCAGTCCAGAACCTGCTTACATGCCTGGTTATGAAGATGATGTAATCATGGCGGCAGGCACCTTTGTGCAAGGGTCTTCTATAGAACTGTCGGCAGATGGTCCAATAAGACCACCGTATGAAGTGTATGTCCAAGGTGGTTTAACATATGAACACGTTAAATTAGCTGTTACTAGAGCAGCACAAAAATTAAAAACACAACAACTTGTATAAATAATAACTATTTACCATATATTTTATTTTATGAAGAACTGAAATTGAGTACTAATTTTAGGAAGCATAGGTAAAATGTATGGTATTTTTTGAAAAAATTTTTAGGAATTTTCTAAAAACTTATCTAATTAATGGAAAGAAAGCGTCTTGAGAGTAGTTATAGCAAGGGAATCAAAGATATGTAAGGAAACTTGACATATCTTTGAATTAATTTAATTATTATGCTAAATTTATTACAAGTTCAAAAATAGAGGTGATCGGATTGAAGTCAAATGATACATTAAGACGAAGTATGCCCGTTTTCCCTATGAGTGTTGTAACAAAATTAAGCGAATTGACTGCAAGACAAATTCGTTATTATGAAACACATGAACTGCTTAAACCACATAGATCAGACGGGAACAAAAGACTATTTTCATTAAATGATTTGGAACGACTTTTAGAAATTAAAAGCTTAATTGAAAAAGGTTTTAATATAAAAGGAATTAAACAAATTATAAAAAATGATCAAGATCACCTGACTGATGATGAACAAGAAACAAGAAAACAAATGATAGTTGAAGCCACTCAGAAACCGCAGCGAGAAGCAATTCCGATAAACCGTGGAGATTTATCACGCTTTATCAAATAAAATAATGGGGGACATTTACAATGCCAAAACGTTCATTTACCAAAGAAGATATTCATAAGTTTGCTAAGGAAGAAAATGTAAGATATCTAAGATTGCAATTTACTGATATTTTAGGAGTTATTAAAAACGTTGAAGTACCAGTTAGCCAATTAGAAAAAGTTTTAGATAACGAAATGATGTTTGATGGTTCTTCAATCGAAGGATTCGTACGTATCGAAGAATCTGATATGTACCTATACCCTGATTTAGATACATGGGTTATTTTCCCATGGACTGCTGGGCAAGGTAAAGTTGCTCGTTTAATTTGTGATGTATACAAAACAGACGGTACACCATTTGAAGGTGACCCTCGTGCAAACTTAAAACGTGTGTTAAATGATATGAAAGAGTTAGGATTCTCAGAATTAAACTTAGGACCTGAACCTGAATTCTTCTTATTCAAATTAGATGAAAAAGGTGAACCAACATTAGAACTAAATGATGATGGTGGTTATTTCGATTTAGCACCAACAGATTTAGGTGAAAATTGTCGTCGTGACATCGTATTAGAGTTAGAAGATATGGGCTTTGACATTGAAGCGAGTCACCATGAGGTTGCACCAGGACAACATGAAATTGATTTTAAATATGCAGATGCGATTACAGCATGTGATAATATCCAAACATTTAAACTTGTTGTAAAAACAATTGCTCGTCAACATAACCTACACGCAACATTTATGCCAAAACCATTATTCGGCGTGAACGGTAGCGGTATGCACTTTAACATGTCATTGTTTAAAGGCAAAGAGAATGCATTCTTTGATCCAGATGGTGATATGCAAATGACTAAAGATGCGTTCCACTTTGTTGCAGGTATTTTGAAAAATGCACGTGGATTTACAGGTGTATGTAATCCGTTAGTAAACTCATATAAACGTTTAGTTCCAGGGTATGAAGCGCCTTGTTATATTGCATGGAGTGGTAAAAACCGTTCTCCATTAATCCGCGTACCATCATCTCGTGGATTATCAACACGTGTTGAAGTACGTTCAGTCGATCCAGCAGCAAATCCATACTTAGCATTAGCAGCAATCTTACAAGCTGGTTTAGATGGTATTAAAAATAAATTAGAAGTACCAGAACCAGTTAACCAAAACATTTATGAGATGAATCGTGAAGAACGCGAAGCAGTTGGCATTGAAGATTTACCTTCAACTTTATATACAGCAATTAAAGCTATGAAGAACAATGAGCCAATTAAACAAGCACTTGGTAATCATATTTATCACCAATTCATTAATTCTAAATCGATTGAATGGGATTACTACAGAACTCAAGTTTCTGAATGGGAAAGAGAACAATATATCAAACAATACTAGGTGCTAAACAAAGGGGTTAAACACTAGGTATATAAGCAACTCGAGTCATTCTAATAGGATGATTTCGGGTTGTTTTTTTGCACTCATTTTTATTATGTTGAGTGTTTGGGCGCAGAATGGGTGCAATGTATGAAAATAAAATTTGTTAAAAGTTATTTTTCACTTTTGACTAATTAGTAGTAATTACTACAAGAACTTATACTTCTTTACAATTGTAAAGATATCCACTTCACTTAATGTATTTGAAAAAAATTGCTATTTATTTGATTAAGCTTTATTTAGCTAATCTTTTAATTTTTAATATTTTAAAATTAATGTTATATTATTAATGAATTGAGGTTAATTCATTAATAGAAGAATAATTTATTTGATTAAAAGGAGTGATTGGAATGGTAAAACCATTATATGAAGTTACTGTTATTAGCAATGGTGGTCGAGATGGTAAAGTATTTAGTGAAGACAATACTTTTTATCAAGATTTAGCTGTCCCGAAGGAAATGGGAGGAAACGGTGTTACTGAATCAAATCCAGAACAATTATTTGCAGCTGGCTATAGCTCATGTTTCAACAATGCACTTATGCACATTTTAAAAAGTGATGGTAAAGGGTCAATTGAACCTGAAGTGCGTGCAACAGCTTATTTATTACCGGATAAAACAGATGGTGGCGTTAAATTGGCTGCTGAATTAGATGTAACAGTTAAAGATCTTAGTCAAGAAGATGCAGAATCGTATGTAGAAAAAGCACATAATTATTGTCCATATTCAAAGGCATTAAAAGAAACAATAGATATTGAAATCAATGTAAGTGTTAATTAAAAAACAAATCTCCATTAATGTCACACACACTAATGGAGATTTGTTTTTTAAACATAGTGCGTAAATAAAATTGAGAAGTTAATTTTATTTAGGGCTTTCCCTTATATACGTAATTAACTTAATAATGCTAAACTATATATAGAACTCCCTAGTTCGAAAGTAGATTATCTAAAGCCATTTTAATCTAAGACACTCCCTAAAATAACCACTTTAGTCATATTAAAGTGTACACATTTAGGGAGTGTTTTTTTGTTTGACTAATGTAGACTGTTGTGAATACGGTATAACGGTGCCACGTAGGAAAAATTATCAGAAAAAACAAAGCAACAAATAAATGGAATAATTGGATTTAAAGTAAAAGTAGATAAATTAGAAGCTGCATATAAATTGAGTCAAAATCGTAGTCAAAAGAAAAAGGAGAATATTATGAAACAACTTAAGCAAACTGAAGCGCCTTTAAATTCACAGTTAGCTGATGCAATAAAGGATCAACAGTGATTATAAAACTATTGGATGGATGAAAGCGTATGTAGTTTTATAAATAAAAGAATTAACGGTAGCTAACAATTTCAAAAGGTTTAAATAATAATCAATTTTTTGAAAAATGAAATTGATTGAGATGAATAACAAAAAAGATTGGAATAACACAGTGTAAATTACTGGGGTATTCCAATCAAATAGCTTTAGTTTACATATAAGCTATTAACCAAATATTGCGTGCGAAAATGGAATCAAATATAATATAAATAAAGTAAGACATACTGCAAAATAGATAATAAACGCACGCACTTCTTTTGTTTTAAAGAAAATAATCACCTCAATCATACTTAGTGAACTTTAATTTTAAAATAAGCTACAAGGCGCGTCAATATAGAGTTGAATTAAGAGTGAATAATTTTATTGAATAGTGTACATTTATGTTTTATTGTTTGAATGTCATTTGCCTAAATAGTATGATATAGGCAATATAAATTTAAATTTCTAAAGGGGATGGCAATATGCAAGAAGTTAAATTATCTACATTAAAGGCAACATCGTTAAAAGAATTAGAGTCAAGCATTAATGCTTATTTACAAGATGATGATGTTGCTGGTTATAAATTATTGAACTCTACAGTGCGAGAAATTGAAGAACGTACTTTTTCAGCGAATGAACAAGAATTTCATGCAATTCTAACTTTTATAAAAGAGCGTTAATATTTAGGGAACTGGGACATAAATCC